>ERZ761610.529-NODE-529-length-29171-cov-117.984922_pt1 | contig 29171 bp, 22 predicted proteins | sample MGYA00512164_ERZ761610 | MGnify/ENA primary metagenome ERZ761610 (study PRJEB28899, sample SAMN02850038) | bioreactor sludge metagenome | biome: EBPR Sludge; feature: EBPR Bioreactor; material: flocular biomat | place: Australia: Thorneside Wastwater Treatment...
GGCGCTCGTGGATGTGCTGAATGTTTTCCGTTCTGCCCACGAATACTTCGGAGAGGAAGGGCCGGGCAGTGAGGTGGCGGGGGATGGACGACTCTCCCTGCACGATGTATTTGTCAATGTGTTGGATGGTCTTGTTGCCGATGTCCACCGTTTGAGCTTCAATGCTGCTGCCCAGCACGGCATTTTGTGCGTTTTGGGCAGTGATGGAGGCGGCACTTGTTGGTGTGGCCCCGCCGGCAGCTTGCGCTCCTTCCGGCAATTTCTTCACCAACTCCAGCAGCGCCGCGCGGATTTTGTTGCGCTCCACCTCAATGTCGTCGGCGGAGGCGGTTCCTGCAATGATTTTGCGGTCGAGTTCGGCCTGCCGGCCTGCCAGGAGGAGGACTTGCTCGTGCAGGTAGGGGTCGGAGGCGGTCAGGTGGCGCAGTTCGGCGAGGAGCTGTTCGTTTTTGCCTTCGGCGAGGAGTTGTTGAAGGGCGGTTTTCATCGGTGCGGATGTTGGTATTTTGGGGGTGAAGGTAGGGAATTATCTGTAAAATAGCAGGCGCCGGCGTCTGAAGTCGCCGGCTGGTTTAGCCGAGCGTACCGAGGCGCTGAGCGTTATGCCCCTCTCCGAACAGCGAAAATCATACAAATCATAAAGATCAGCGTCAAAAAAAGCCCGATTTTCAGACTTAGTGAAGGGTTGACGACAATCTTGTTCCCGGCTGAGTCACCCCTTTACTACGCTGTGCTGGCTACGGTCTGACCCCGCCCGTCATCGCGTGCATCCCGTCTGCCTTTCTTACACCCGTTTTAGACAGGATTGACAAGATGAACCGGATCGCGAGGGCTGCAAATCCTGTGAATCCCGTGAATCCTGTCTGAAAACAAAGCCCGGAGTTGGACGCTTGGTTCGCGGAATTTCGCGCCCTTCGCTCATCTTCGCGTTAAAAAATTCGCGTTCCGGAGGAACCGCCCACCGCCTACCGCCTACCGAAATTACCCCCTCATGCAATCCAAAACCCCGTTTTGTGCGTTTATATCCCGTCTTAGAAACGGGTTCCGAATAACCTACACACTTTCAACGGCATCTGAGCCGCCTGCACTTCGCATAAAAGCCTCGCCGCAGCACCACTGCGGCTGCGTTTTTCTGCTCGTTCAGACACCCCATCTGCTCCCTGAAAATGTGTACTTTATTTCGGCCCCGTTCCTTAAAAAACTGAAAAAAGATGAACTGGAAACGACTGATCGTGCCCGCGCTCCTGCTGATGTTCGCCGCCAAAGTACAGGCCGCCTACATCCTGCTGCCGATGGACGAAAAATCTCAAAAAAACCACCTCAAAGCCTACGGCATCACCTACTGGGTCATCAACCAGAACGTGGAAGCCTGGTGGCTGCTCAATTACCGGGGCGGCAGCTTCGCTTTTCCGCACAACAAAGCCTTTGAGCGCGAGTGCCTTACGCGCGGCGTCAGCTTCGAGGTCATTCCCGATGCGCAATTCAATAAAATCCTCGCCGACATTTCCAATCCCGAACTCAATCAGGAGGCCGTCAAGCTCGAAGTAGCTCCCAAAATCGCCGTTTACACCCCCGATTTTAACGAAAAAGGCGACCGCATCCAACCCTGGGACGACGCCGTGACCCTCGTGCTCACCTACGCCGAGATTCCCTACGATCCCATCTACGACCGCGAAGTGCTCAACGATGTGCTGGCCAAATACGACTGGCTGCACCTCCACCACGAAGATTTTACCGGCCAATACGGACGCTTTTACCGCTCCTATAGCTCCACCCCCTGGTATCGCGAAAACGTGCGCCGCTCCGAAGAAATGGCCCGCAGTCTGGGCTTCAACAAAGTATCGCAACTCAAACTCGCCGTAGCCAAACGCATCAAAGAATACGTCGGCGGAGGCGGATTCATGTTCGCTATGTGCTCTGCAACAGATACTTACGACATCGCATTGGCCGCCGAGGGCGTTGACATCTGCGCCAATATTTACGACGGCGACCCGGCCGATCCCGCCGCCCAGCAAAAACTCGATTACAGCAAAACCTTCGCCTTCCGCGATTTTACCCTCGTAAAAAACCCGCTGGAATACGAGTTTTCCAATATTGACCGCCCGCAAACCACCAACATCGTACCCGAACAGGACTACATCACGCTGTTCGATTTTTCGGCCAAATGGGACCCCATTCCCACCATGCTCACCCAGTGCCACACCCGCACCGTCAAGGGTTTCATGGGCCAAAGCACCGCCTTCAAACGGTCGCTCATCAAACCGGAAGTGCTCATCCTCGGCGAAAACAAGCCCGCCGCCGAAGTGCGCTACATCCACGGCACCTTCGGCCAGGGCACCTGGACTTTCTACGGAGGCCACGACCCGGAAGACTATCGCCACTATGTGGAAGACCCGGACACCGACCTCAATCTGCATCCCAATTCGCCGGGTTATCGCCTCATTCTCAACAACATACTCTTCCCTGCAGCCAAGAAAAAAGAACGCAAAACGTAAAGTACTCCGCAAGGCTTAGATCAGTATGCGGTGTGCGGTAGGCGGTGCCAAGCGTAGAGGGAACCCGAAACCTTGAACCCGGTAGCCGCGCCGTGGCGCGGGGTAGGCGGTGCCAAGCGTGGAGTGCGCGGCTTGCAGCCAGAAGCCGTTCCAACCCGAAACTTTGAACCTTGAACCCGCCTTCGCTAAGGCTACGGCGGATGAAACCCGAAACTTTTTGAACCTTAAACACAATCGCCATGTATCCATCCACAGCCATTACCACTCATTCAACCAATAAGATTGCCATGTCATCCTCCTTCCTCCGCATCCTCCTCAGCCTCCTGCTCTTAGTTGCCGGATTCTTCGGCGGCATCGCCTGGAAAAACCGCCATAACCAGCCCATCGCCTCCCTCGATCAGCCCGCCGAATCGCCGGGCAGCAACGAGACCCGCAGCGGCGCCGTTCCACCCGATCAGGGCCTGAGCGACAGCGAGTTGGCTACCATCCGTCTCTTCGAAAACGCAGCGCCCTCGGTATGTTACATCACAACTACCAACGTGGGCTACGACTTCTTCACCCGCAACGCCACCGAGATTCCCGCCGGCACCGGCTCTGGTTTCGTCTGGGATCGCAACGGCCACATCATCACCAATTACCACGTCATCCAGAACGCCGATAAGGCCACCGTCACCCTGGCCGACCGCAGCACCTGGCCCGCCCGCCTCGTGGGCAAGGCCCCCGAAAAAGACCTCGCCGTGCTCAAAATAGACGCACCCGCCTCCACCCTCCGGCCCATCCCCGTAGGCGCTTCCGATAATCTCCGCGTCGGGCAGTCGGTGTATGCCATCGGCAATCCATTCGGTCTCGACCAAACGCTCACTACCGGCATCGTCAGCGCTCTGGGCCGCGAGATTCAGTCGGTAGCCGGCGTACCCATCCGCGATGTGATTCAATCCGACGCAGCCATCAATCCCGGCAATTCCGGCGGCCCGCTGCTCAACTCTTCCGGCAGGCTCATTGGCGTCAACACTGCCATTTACAGCCCTTCCGGCGCATCGGCGGGCATCGGCTTCTCCATCCCTGCCGACGTCGTCAACTGGGTCATTCCCGAACTCATTCGCTTCGGGCGCATCATGCGGCCCTCTATGGGCATGGAGTTTGCCCGGCAGTCTTTCGTGCAGCGCTTGGGGCTTGAGGGGGCTTTAGTCCTCGACGTCATGCAGGGCGAAGCCGCCGACCGCGCCGGCATACGCCCCACCGTGCGCGACCGCACCGGTTCCATCCGTCTCGGCGACCTCATCGTGGCCATCAACAAAGACAAAATCAGTTCTTACAGCGACATTGTGCTGGCCCTCGAAAAGTACAAACCTGGCGAGGTAGTACAACTCGGCATCGTCCGCGACGGCAAACAAATGACGACCGACCTGAAATTGGATGCAGCGAAGTAGAGCGGGCGCTACTTTTCTGGTTCTCAGCATTTTCCAGTCCGTTTTGGATGGCTTTGCCTTCTGCGAAGGTCAAAGCGATGCTTATACGCAAACAGCCGATCCTACACCTCCTCCCTCGTTATCCACTTGGGCACTTCCGGCGCCTGGTAGTTTTGCATTTGCGTAAGCAGCCCTTCCATATCGCTGTCAACCAGTAACATAGCCTGATTTTCCGGTTTCAAAAAACCCGCGTCGGTCATGTTTTGCACCATTTGCATCAGCGGCGCATAGTAGCCCGCCACATCGAGCAGACCAATGGGTTTGCCATGCAGGCCCAACTGCCCCCAGGTGAGCATTTCAAACAGTTCGTCCAAAGTGCCGAAGCCGCCGGGCAGCGCAATGACCCCTTCGGAAAGTTCGTCCATGCGGGCTTTGCGCTCGTGCATACTGGCGGTGAGGATGAGTTCGCTGAGGCCCTCGTGGCGCAATTCCTTGCCGCGCATAAAAGTGGGAATGACGCCGATGACCTCCCCGTTTCGGCTCAGTGCGCCGTCGGCCACGGCTCCCATCAGGCCCACTTTGGCGCCGCCATATACGAGGCCGATGCCGCGCTCTGCCAGCATTTGCCCCAGCCGGAAAGCTGTGTGGCGGTACAGCTCATCCGTGCCGAGGGAGGAGCCGCAAAAAACAGTGATTCTTTTCATGGTGAAGGCGATGATTTTGGGCGGCAAGATAGGGTGTTTTGAACAGCGTTATTTCCACCCAAAATGCAAGCCGACCGACAAACCCTGTATGAGCGCTTGTTTCTCTGTGGGTTATGTCGTACTTTTGTACATCCCGTTTTTGATTAAAACCCAATCATTATGAGGCATCTGACCTTTACCCTTGCATTGCTTTTGAGTGCCGGCGCCCTGGCCGCCCAAACTGAATTTGCGCCTGTGGGGGCTGTGTGGCATTATCACAAGTATGAATTTTTTCAATTCCCGTGGGTACCCATCAAGTTTTACCGCATAGAAGCTACGGGCGATACGCTCATACAGGGGCGTTCGTGCAGTATTTTGGAAACCTCCGATCCTATTGATTGTACGCGTCGCCGCCACAAAGAATACGTGTCTCAACAGGGCGATACGATCTGGCTTTACGATCAGGATGCCGAAGCCTTTCAATTATTATACAATTTTGGAGCGCAGCCGGACGATACCTGGACCATTGACTTGGTTCAAGTGCTCAGTGAAATGCCTCTGACGGTCACCATCAGGGTAGATTCGATCAGTACGGTGAACATTGTGGGTACTTCATTGCGCCGGTATTATGCATCTCATAAAATAGACAGCCCGGAATGGGAGGGCGAATTCTATCCTTTTCCCTTTCCGTTTACAGAGCTGTTAGGCGCAGAAAATTATCTCTTTTATATCTGGGGGTTTGAAATAGGGCCTCTTTGTGACACAGCCTATCCGTGGGGCCTTCGCTGTTATTACGACCCCAATTTCGGTTCTTATGAAACCGGCATTGCTCCTTTTTGCAATTGGATAGGCGTGCCCGTCCGCGAAACCCTGTCCGAACCCGAAGGCGTCCGCGTCTTCCCAAACCCCGTGTCTGACCGGCTGCACATCGAAAACCTGCGCGGCGCGGCGCTTGCCTTCGAGCTGACGGACCTGCATGGCCGCACGCTGCGCCGGGGCATCAACGCAGACTTTCGCACAGAGGTATCGGTGGCGCAACTGCCGGCGGGCGTGTATCAGATGGTGTTCCGAGAGGGAACCCGCCCGGTGGGCCGCACGCGGGTGGTGGTGGCCAAGTAAGCTTTGGTCTGAGCGCCCGATGTGACGCTTTGCCGACTCATATCTGCCGGTAAATTGCCCCGCAGGCGTTTGTACATGTAGAAGCCGTTCATAAACAAGGACATACACATCGCCCCGAACCGCAGAGAGAACAACCCTCGCCAAATGCGCCACAGCGAATAGGCCGGTGAAAATGCCCGCTTCCACAAGGTCCGGTGAGCATTCAGCAAGCCCTCGGGCGTGATGTGCCGGGGGCGAAAAGCCACGTTGTAGCCATTGTAAAACTGCCAGCCCCGATCTTCCAGAATGCGACCCTCCAGGCGCAAGGTTTCATAAATGGGCGTACCTTTGAAGGGCGTCATAATGCTGAGAAAGGGCACGTCAATGCCGATGTCCTGAATCCGGTCGGCCATTTCGATGATGCTCGCTTCGGTATCGCTGTCGAAGCCCGCAATGAACCCCGCCATCACGGCAATGCCTTTTTTTCTGATTTTGCGAACGGCCTTCTGGTAATTGTCAATCTTATTTTGGCGCTTATTGGCATCTTTCAGTGATTCTACCCCGAAAGATTCAATGCCGATGAACACGCCGATGCAACCGGAATCTTTCATCAAACCCAGCAATTTGTCATCTTTCGCAATGTCTAAACTGGCCTGCGTGAGCCACCATTTATTCAGTTTTTTCAACTCCGGCAGCAGTTCAAAAATATACTTCCGGTCAATGGTCAGGTTGTCGTCCCAAAACCAGACGATCTTTCGTTGCCACCAAAAACGAAACTTGTCGTAAGACGCATCTCTGACCACATCGGCAACGGGCCGTTTTCTGAACCCCGGATTGAGCGTGGGCACGGTGCAAAACGAGCAACTGAAAGGACAACCGCGAGTGGCCTGAATGACTTTTTTGATAAAAAAACGATTGGGCAGCAGGTCGTACCTCGGCGTAGGCAAGCTCTGCATATCACTCGCCTGCCCCCGGTACACGTTTTTCAGCGCTCCGTTTTTGAGGTCATTCAGCAGCGTAGGCCAGGCAGATTCGGCCTCTCCGGTCACCACCGCGTCGAAATGGAGCAGCGATTCTTCTACGTTGTACGTCACGTGCGGGCCGCCGGCAATGACGATTTTGCCTTTTTGCCGGAATGTTCTGGCCAATTGGAACGCAGCCGGCGCAAATCCGCTGAAAAAAGAAACGGCAATGACCTCCGCATCTGTGTCGTAGTCAATCCGGTCCACCTGCTGATGGAAAACCCTGACTTCGAATTCTTTAGGCGTAATGGCGGCCAAGTGGATGCCGGTAATGGGGGGCACGAAGTCTTTTTCGTGCCCAAACTCATACCGTTTCAAATACGCGATGATGATGTCTATTTTCATAAAACAGTTCTTTACGCGTCGCCCCGCAAATTGTACCAATCCACCTGGCGCGAGTAGTACATCACCGCCGCCAACGCCGCGAATATGCCGATACTGCCGGCCAGCAGCGCGTAGTCTTCCAATTGCAACACCACGAAGATGAAGCCGTAAATGGCGCTCAGCAGCATGGCCAACTGAAGTACCAATCGCTTGGTTTTCAGTACCGAAGCGCTGTAAAAGCTGATGAGTCCGATGGTGGCCGCCGCCGCAGTTCCGTAGGCTGCATTGAATCCGATTTGCTCCGACAAAGACAGCAGCAGCAGATAAAATACCGTGAGCGCCAGCCCGATGAGCAGGTACTGGAAGGGGTGAATATTGAACTTGCGCAGCGTTTCAAAAAAGAAGTAGATCAGAAAGGTAAGTCCGATGACGAGGATGGCATACTTGGCCGCGCGGTCGTTTTTGAGGTACTCGTCCACCGGGCGAATGAGCCGCACGCCGAAGGAGGAATCGCCGAAGGTATGCGCATCGTTTTTCCATTGCTGCGGGTAATTCCGGTTCAAATCGAGTACCCGCCAGAAAGCGCTGAAGCCCTTGTCGCCGATCTCCCGTTTGTCGGGCAGGGTTTTGCCGGTAAAGCTCGGCGAGGGCCACGACGACTGCATGGAGGCGGTAGTGACGCGGCCTACGGGTTCAAAATAGAGCGATTCTGTGCCATTGAGTTCCAGCGGGATAGAAAAAGTGTAGGAGCCGGCATCCTCTGCAACGGCGACCGGAGCGCTCACGCCCGATGCCAGCAGCTCTGAATTGGCCGTGCCGGGTTCCATGCGGCGTTTCTGGCCGTTCCAGTCCAATTCGATGATGTTTTTGATGCCGGTCATGCTGGAAATGCCCACCGAGAGCCGGGCTTCTTCCCATTGAATATTGTCTGGGGCTACGTTCAATTCCCGAAAAGCGAGCGCCTCGAATTTGCCGTTCAGCCGCACATCGGAGCGGTACAAAATCGCATCGAAAATGCCGCGCCCGCGCAGTTCGTGCTCGGCTTTGCTCTCAATGTTGAGTTCGGTGGGCAGGAAGTACATGGTGCGCAGCGTGTAGCTCCGCTTGCCGTTTTCGTACTCGGTCCATTCTTTGTACGGAATGCTGAGTACCGGCCCCTGCACATACTGGTCGCCGCCCCACGACTGGCTGATTTCCTGCACAGCGGCGTACTGCCGGTTCTGCCTTTCGGAGATAATGCCCTGTATCATCACCTGCGGAATGAGCAGGATCAATACGATGAATCCGATGGACAAGAGCTTGACCAACAGAGAAGTACGGAGCCAGTGCCCCAGTTTGGAGATGGGTGAATTTTCGTTGTTTTCCATGTTTTTAAATAATTTTAAAGTACTTTGTAATTTAAAGTGAAAAGGCAAAAAAAATTGTGCGGCGTGAAAAAAAATTGCATCTGTTTGGTATTTTATAAAAGACTGCAAGCCGCAAGCCACAAGCTGCCCACTCTACGCTTAGTACTGCCCACCGCCTACCGCCCACCTGCCTACACCTCCCTGATAATCTTCTCCAAAGCCTCCAGATGCTGTTCAAAAGCCTGCCGCCCTTCCAGCGTGATGAAGAACCGGGTATTGGGCTTTTTGCCGACGAACGACTTCTCCACGCGCAGGTAGCCCGCCTGTTCGAGGGCGCGGGTATGCCCGGCGAGGTTGCCGTCGGTGAGGTCGAGCAGTTCCTTGAGGGCATTGAAAGTGATGCTGTCATTGACCATCAACGACGACATAATGCCCAACCTGGCCCGGCTCTCGAAAGCCTTATTCAGTTCCTGCAAATAATTTTTCACCTCGTTTCAGTTGAGTTGCGCTCGTATTTCCGATACAAAACGACGCCGTAAATGATGTGCAGCACCCCGAATCCCAAGGCCCAGTACAGCAGCCCCTTGCCGGGAAATACCGCCGCCAGCAGTCCCAGCAGCACCTCCCACACGCCCAGCACCCGTATATCGCTGAAGGTGAAATTGCCCGCATTGACGAGCGCCAATCCGTAAAAAATGAGCGTGGAGGCCGCCAGCAAGCTGTAAAAACCACGGCTGTACAGCACCAAAATGAAAATGCCGCCCGCCAGCATGGGCAGTGCGAAATTGTAAAATACCCTGCGCGCCGACTTCGACCACAGGCTCTGTCCTGCCCGTTTAGCTTTGCGATAACTCAGCAACAAGGCCGTTCCTACCGCCGCCAGCAATACGCCCGCCGCAACGAAAATAAGCGGCAAAGTTTCGGGACTCAAAGGCTCGTACTTCAGATGATCGTACAAAACCTCCTCAGAAAAATAGATGATGCGCCAAGCCCAAGCGGCGCCTATCAGGGCGTACACTCCGGCCAGCACCGAGGCCAATGCGCTGAAAGACAGGAATTTGGTGGAGCGCTCCATGATGGAACGGATTTGCGCCAGATCGTCCTGTATTTTATTTTGAGACATATAAAAAGTACTTTATGACGCAAAGTTAATGAAGTTTTTCAAATGGCCAAGTTTTTTTTGAAGTTATTGGTTGGCCGGAAATTCCTGCACATCCAAGTCTTGCCCTTTTGCAGCCGGGCGGTGTTGCTCGTCGGTTGCAATGCCCCGCATTGCGCCCTCCTCACGACTTGCCCGACACCCCAATAGTGACGGCTTAATTTTGCAATAACTTCGTTTATCAGGCGCTCGTGTGCCTCGCGGGCAACCGCCAACGGCGGTTGAATGTGAATAGCCCCGCGTCACGAAGTGAACGCGGGGTATGCGCATCACGGGAGGAAGAACCCTGACAGGGGTTCAATGTCATTATTCACACCCGCTCGTTGGACATTCAACCCCCGTTGGGGGTTGTCCTCATCGCGACCGCTACCCCGCGTTCCTCCTCACGTCGGACGCGGGGCTATTCAAATTGAACTGCCCCTGGCAGTTCTCTACTCGCGGCACGAGTTACTCGAACTTTGTTTACACGAAACGACCGCTAATGGCTTGCGGCCTTGTGTGCCGGTTGAACAAACCGAAACCGACAATCACTTCGCCCACCTGCTTCCGCTCAAACGAAACCTCCAGGGCCACAGCGCGCATTCTCCGGCATATTCCACCCCAATCCTCGGCCCGACAAGGATGGCGCTTTCGTCCACCGCATCCAAACGATCTTCCAGCCAGATCGTCGCCTCGTCTTCCAGCAAAGAAGCGCCCGTCCATTCCGTGCGAATGCCCAGGGCCTGACTCAGGGCGCCGGGGCCATTGCAGAGCCTGGGTTCGATGCGTGTCATGCCCCGCCGTTGCAGCATTAAGTCCACATTTTCAACGGGTTCTACGGCGCGGACGAGTACAGCGTGCGCCATTCCCTCCGGCCCGGTGACGACGTTGAACAAATGATGGATGCCATAGCAAAGATAGACGTAAGCCCTGCCGCCCGGCTCGAACATGACGCGGGTGCGCGGCGTGAGGCGGTTGTTCCAGGCATGGCAGGCCCGGTCGTCGGGAGCGCGGTAGGCTTCCGTTTCCACAATGCGCCCCACGGTGCGCCCCTCCGGGAAGTGGGTGACGATGTACTTGCCCAGCAGTTCGCGGGCCACCTGCACCACGTCTTCGCGTTGGTAAAAATCGGCGCCGAGGCGAGCGAAGGGAGTATCTTTTTTGTCGTTCATAAGTAGTGGGGCAAAAATAAATGCTCATTTTCTTTAGGCCAAAGGATTAGATAAGACACTTAAAATGAAACGTTTACTTATCTAATCCTTTGGCGAAAATGACCACTTTATTTTTTTATCGCCCCTAAGCAAGGTTTTGGTGGAAAGTTGTTATTTTTGTATGCTCGAAGTTTTTCGTGACAAACCTTCTCAATCAAACTGTGATGACCATTGAAGCCAATGCTGCCACATTAAAGAACGAACTTCATCGCTTGGTAGTCCAAACGGATGATGAAGAAGTATTGCGTCAGATCAAATTTGTTTTTGAATTTCTGCTACACGAGGATGCAGACTCTGATTGGTGGACAAGCCTATCCGATAATGAACAATTGCTGGTTCAAAAAGCCCTGCTGGAACTCGACAGCGGCGACCGGATACCACATGAAGCCGTCAGATTCGAGATCAATCAAATGTCTGTATAATCCTATTCCCCACTCGCGCGAGATTCCATCTTCATGTTTTCCTCAAGCTGCGAGCCGCACAAAGAAAACTTGTTTTTTCCAAAATCCTTTTACCTTTGTCGCGCAACACGGCTCACCCGCCCGGAATAACAGCAACTGCCACGTCTGGTAAACATCTGCGCATCTCCCGCAAACCATATTGTTCACTTATTTTTTTATTGCTGATGACCAAATCTCTGATTTCGGCCATGATGCTGTTGTTCGGCATCGCTTCCTGGGCACAAGGCCAAAACGCCTGCCCGACCTGTACCACCCAACTCCCCGACCCGCTGCCTGCCGATACACTCTATCTGGCGCCTGCGCCCAACGGCAGAGTAGGGGAGTTTTACAGTGCCAATATTTCCTTCCGGGTGCCGCGCAGCACTACGCCCGTAGCCGCGGTGGACACTACGGTGACGCCGGGAATCACCATCAACCGCATCACCATCACCGGACTGACGAACCTGCCGGCGGGTTTGAGCTTCGAACTCCCGCAAGCCGTGTTCAACCTGCCCGATTCTACCGACGGGTGTGTCAATATCTGCGGAATGCCTTTACAACCAGGCACTTATTTGGTAAATGTAACCCTCACGGCGCAGGTATTCGTACTCTCGCAGCAGTCCACATTTACTTTTCCCATCGTCATCGAACCGGCCCAGAGCATCACCGACGGTTTCACAATGAACAATGCCTCCGGCTGCGGCCCGGTGACGGTCACCTTTGAAAACAATGTCCTCTCCGGCGGCAATCCTGGCTTTTCCTACTTCTGGGATTTCGGCAACGGAAACTTCTCTCCCGAAGAAAACCCCGTGCCGCAAACGTACTCTGCGCCCGGCCAGTATCGCGTGCAGTACCGCGCCATTGTGGACACAGTGGGCCATATTCTCACCAAAGTGCGCATCTTGCAGGTGGGCTGTACCGACTTGTTCAACGCGCCCGATCTGAAAATTTTTCTCTACGCCCCCGACAGCAGCGAGGTGTTCGTATCTCAGGAGTTTCAAAACGCTACCCTGCCTTTAGAGGTACTCATCAATGCGCCTATCGGAGAGGGCAATTACCGGCTCCGTGTGCTCGATCTGGACAATGGCATCATCGGCGGTGCAGACGACGAGTGTGGCGCCATCACTTTCAATCGCACCCTGAGCGGCGAGTTGGACGGCGGCACGCTCAGAGCCTTTTTGGAATTGATCAATCCCGTGGACACCATCATTTCTGTGGATACGGTGGAGGTATTCCCACTGCCGGCAACGCCTTTCATCTTCGGCGTACCCAATGGCCCGCTTTGCGATGGCGAACTGCTGAGCTTGTCCGTCAACTACCCCGACGGCGTGCAGTGGTACCGCGACAGCCTGCCGGTATTGCCCGGCGATGCGCCCGTGCTGGAGCTGAGCACGAGCGGCAACTATTATGTGTCCTACACATCAGAAGACGGCTGCCGGGTGTATTCCAACCTTGCCTACGTTGAGTTTGAGCCGCTCCCCACGGTTCCTGCCTTCACGGTAGGACAAAACCGGCTCACGCTGTTCGATCCGGCGGCCTTGCCGGCTTTTGCTGTTTTGCAATGGTATCTCAACGGCGAACCCCTTGCCGGGGAAAACGGGCAACTGCTTTGCATCACTGAGTCGGGGCTGTATCAATTGGTGGTTACGAATGGCTTTACGGGGTGTTCCAACAGCTATTCTCTGCCCGTAAATTACAACCCCAATCTGCCGAACTGCGTGTCTTCTTCCCATGAGAACTGGCTGGAAAATGCAGGCGTGCGCATCTTCCCCAATCCCGGTTGGGACTTGGTACAAGTTGAAATGCAGTTGGATGCGCCCGCCACGGTGCATTGGCAATTGACAGATGTGAACGGACGGGCAGTAGCCGGCGGCATCTGGGAGGCGCCCGAAGGTACCTTGCGCCGCAGTATAGAGGCCGGCCATTTGCCGCAAGGCGTCTATTTTGTCAGATTGCAAACGCAGGAGGGATTTGGGGTGAAGAAATGGGTGAAGCGATGAGGGGTGGAGGAATTGACAGGGGCGATTCTATACATCTTTACTACCTTTGCTGAATTAACTAAAAAAGGTAACTGTTTGGATGGCATTACGAGCGAGATGACATCTTCCATGCCTGTGGCGTGGAAGATGTCATCTCGTGGCTATGAAGGGAAAATCTCCCCCTGTTTTCATGCGACACCTTCCCGCCTCGCTAAAGCTCGGCTGTTAGATGTCACCTGAAAACATCCAACCAAACAGATGCAAAAACAAATATCAGAATGTCTGAAACAATAAAGCCATGCCCTAACTGCATGTCGCCCTATGGTTATGCCGCCGGAGAGGACCTTTTTGCCTGTCCTGAATGTGGGCACGAATGGAACCCGGAGAACCTCGCCGACGCCGATGTATTGAAGGTGTTGGACGCCAACGGCAACGAATTGAAAACCGGAGACTCGGTGATTGTCATCAAAGACTTGCCGGTGAAGGGTGCGCCCAAGCCCGTCAAAGCGGGAACGAAAGTTAAGAACATCCGGCTGACGGACGGCGACCACAATATTGACTGCAAAATTGAGGGGTTCGGCGCTATGGCGCTGAAATCTGAATTTGTGAGGAAGGCATAATTTAGTTGAGATTCCATGCTTAGTGAAGGTGTGATTATGGGATGAAAGATTTGACAAATTTTGAAAATTTGTCAAATCTAACCCACATCATATCCTCACCTCAATTTTCAAAATCTCACTTCCCCATCAATACTCCGTAAACCCGCTCTCCTGAAAGCGCTCAAACGGGTCCTGCAATCTGAGGTAGGCCAGCATATCGTGGTTGAGGATTTTCTCGTGATCGCTCATGCCATGTTGCACGGCCAATTTCAGGTTGGCGTAGCCGTTTTCAACATCTTCGAGGTTGGAGTACGCACAAGCCAGATGGAAGTAAATTTCATAGTCTTCGGGGTCTAATTGCTGCGCATGTTTCAGCAAATCCAATGCTTCATGGATTTCGTAAGCTATGAGTTTCGCCAATGCTTTTGATTTGAGTTCTTCATGCGGTGATTTGGGCTTGGTTCCATAACTCAACGGAACATTGGCGTAAACTATCTGGCCGTTTCTTATCAAATCAACGCCGACATTCATCATGGTTAAATCCAACACTTTGGAAGTCAGCACATAATTGACGGGCGCCCCGTTCTCTATGACGGTGAAATAATGATTGGCGCCCATGATGGAGCTTTTCTTGGATACCTTTTTGCCGCCCACAATGACGGTTTCCTCTCCCAGCCAGTTGTTGTGAAATTCTATGACGGTGCCTTCCGATTTGAGTTTGATGTAGTGCATGATTGCTGAATTGTGTTGGTTTTGTACTCGCGAATTCCGTCAGAACAACCCGCCTTTATTTTGGTTGGCGCGGTAAGATGAATTTGCTATCTTTGCCAAACAGATACCAAAACGCACACCATGAACAGCACCCACGATGAGCGCATTGCCCGCATGATTTTCGCCTCCGTTTACCCTCATTACGTCAGCAAAGTGGAGAAAAAGGGCCGCACAAAAGAAGAATTGGATCAGGTCATTGAATGGCTGACCGGCTTCGACCCGCAACAACTGCAAGAGCAGATAGACCAAAAGGCAACGTTTGAAGCTTTCTTTGAACATGCCACACTGCACCCCAATGCGCATCTTATTACGGGCCTAATCTGCGGTTATCGCGTGGAGGAAATCGAGAACCCGCTGACCCAAAAAGCCAGGTATTTGGACAAATTAGTGGACGAGTTGGCCAAAGGCAAAAAAATGGAGAAGATTTTGAGGGAAAGGTAAGGGCCGGCACGAGCGGACCTATCCCCAATATTGGAAAAACATCACAACAAAAAACAGAAAGACAATGAAATGTATGCTGACATTGGCATTATTGGTTGCCTTTTTCCGATAAAATATGGAAATCAAAACCTTAAACCCAGACTTTCCCTACCTTTGGGCAACACCAAACGCACCACATTATGCGCCACTTGATTCTCTTCCTCTTGGTATTGCTCAGTTTTTCTCTGACGGCCCAGCGGGGCGGCAAAAAAGTACAACCCATACAGGCCGATCAGCGCCTTACGGGCTTAGATACCTTGGTCAACAGGCTGCTCCGCGAGTGGCATGCGCCGGGAGTCGGCATTGCAGTAGTGGAAAAAGACAAAGTCCTTTTTGCCGGTGGGTACGGGTTTAAAGATTACGAACAAAAACAACCGGTGAGCGGCAACACGCTCTTCGCCATCGGCTCCTGCTCCAAGGCGTTTACCAGTTCATTGCTGGGGCTGCTGCAAAGCGAGGGCAAACTCGATTTTGACAAGCCGGTAACGGAGTACCTACCGGGACTGAAGTTTTACACCCCGGAAATGGGCAACAACATCACCGTGCGCGACCTGACCTGCCACCGCACCGGACTGCCCCGCCACGATTTTTCCTGGTATCTCAACCCCGCCAGCCGCGACAGCCTCGTGCAGCGCATCCAGCACATGGAACCCTCCGCAACCTGGAGGCAGGCCTGGCAGTACAACAACTGGATGTTCCTGCTGCAAGGGGTGATCGCCGAAAAACTCTACGAAAAAACCTGGGAGGAACTGATCTCCGAAAAAATATTCGCTCCGCTGGGCATGCGCAGTTCCAACTTCGCACCCTGGGACGGCAACTATCCCGACCTTGCCAAAGGCTACCGCACCGACGATCAAGACATGATTCAGCACATGGATTACTACCGCATAGGCGGCATGGGGCCGGCAGGGGCCATTTATTCCAATCCAACCGAAATGGCGGCATGGGTAACGGCCTGGATTTACGGCGGGAAATACAAAGACGAGCAGGTTCTGCCCGAAGCTTATGTGCGCCAGGCCATGTCCTCGCAGATGATCATCAGCCCCGCCCTGCCCGGCGACGAAAACCCGGACGCTTTTTTTGCCAATTACGGCATGGGCTGGTTTCTGGCTTCCTATCGCGGGCATTACCGCGTGGAGCATGGCGGCAACATCAACGGCTTCAGCGCCAGCACCTCATTTTTCCCGACCGACAGCATCGGTATTGTGGTGCTTGCTAATCAAAACGGCTCGCCGCTACCCGGCATGATTCGCAATTACATCGCAGACCGCATGTTGAAACTCCCGCACCGCGATTGGCACGGCCAAGCCAAAACCGCCCGGGAAAAAGCCAAAACTGCCACTGCGCAACAACCACAACCCGACAGTCTGATGCGCAAAACGGGTACTTTGCCCTCTCATGCACTGGCTGATTATGCCGGTATGTTTCAGCATCCCGGATACGGCGTCCTGCGCATCGAACACCGGGGAGACTCGCTGTTCCTCCAATCGGGCTACATGCGGCTCTGGCTGGAGCACTACCACTTCGACCTCTTCCGCCCGCGCGACCTCAGCGGGCAGCACGGCGTGGACGAGTCAACGCCCTTCCGCATTCAGTTTCAGACCAATCTGCGCGGCGAAGTGGACGCTTTTGTCTTCCTCGGCATTCAGGATGGGGTGAAAGACATCGTGTTCAAACGGGAAGCCGAGGCTGTGGCCATTGCGAAGAACGAATTGGAGCAATATGTGGGCGAATACGAGTTGGGCGGTATGGTCATCAAAGCCTACCTGCGCGGCGAGGTACTGATGGTATTGGTGCCTGGCCAACCCGATTATGAAATGCTGCCTACGGGCAATCACACCTTCAAATTCAAGGCATTAGAAGGCTACAGCGTCCGGTTTGAGACCGAAGCAGACGGCAAGGTCGGCGCCATGAATTTTATCCAACCCAACGGGACTTTCCGGGCGGCGAGGAAGTAAACATTTGCCGAAGGCGAAGCAATCCAAAACGGACTGACAATGGTGGAAACCAAACCTCATCCGGTGGCGCACTAAGCGTAGCCTACCATCAGGGCCACCGAAACTCCCGCGTCAGATACCGGTCCAACTGCCGCCGCAAACCCGCCACCGCATTTTGAATCATGTCATGGTCGGAAGGCGTAATATGAGACATGCCCGAGCAACAGGCGTCTAATGCGCGACTGTCGCCGGAGAACGATTCATAAGTATTGCAAAACGAATCGCTGCTGTTCAGCACCCACTCGTCGAGCAGCGCGTTGTCTGCCTGACGGTACAGCCGGTAGCGCATCAACACATCGGCCTCTTTGGTTTGAGTGGTTTGATAGATGGTAGCGGTGACGGTAATCATGCGCGGGATGCGTTTTTCCACCTGCACCGTAGTCGAGTCGTTTACTTTTACGGTTTCCCGGACAATGTCTTCGCCGTCTTGAATTTCTTTACAAACAGTGCGGCTCGACACCGATTGCGATTCCGGCGAAGCGTAAGCGCGTTCCAACACGGCATCTAAGCGAAAGTCTGCCGGGCGGTCTTGTGGTTGTTCGTGCAGGATTTCGAGCCAGTTGTAAGTCTTGGGTGCATAAAAACCCCGGTGTAGGCGCTGTGTCCAACGTTGGGTAGCATCATCGGCGCCATAGTTTACCCAAAGCGTATAAGTGCCGGCGCGCTGCATCTCTTGCCGAAAGCCTTGTAATTCAGACGATAAAGCTGCGTATCCGCCTCCAATTTGCAGCAGATTGAACGCCTGCCGGGCAGCGCTTTTGTCTCCCGAACGAGCTTCATCAGCCCTGTTTTCCGCTTCGGCCACGCAGAAATCGTGTGCACGACGGGCCGCATCGGCATGTAACAAATCGAGCCGCTCCATCGAGTAGCCTATGTCGGTCGGTAGCCAGCGCTGCGCCTCTGCCCGCCGTTTTTTCATCTGGCGATAGTGCTCGGCCAGGTCTATCCAGCGGTCTTCGTCGTCGTGGTTCAGCAGGGCCTGTTCTTTGGCGGTCTCGGCCTCAAACAGTTGCAAATACGAGGCTTCCAGCACCAATCGCCGCGATTCATTGGCCGGAAGCCCGTTGCGCAATTGGCTGATGGTGTTGCGATAAGCTTTTTCGTATTGGCCGTCTATGAGCAATTTGACGGGCGGCGCGCAACTGTGCAACAGGGCTGCCAGTGCGGCAAAGATCAACAGGGTGTGAGCGCGTTTCATGACTGTTTGGTTTTATTTGCCAAAAATAGCAGCTTTGCAGATGCAATGGTTTTAAGAAGAAGTTAAATGCTGGACAAACAACCGCTCGAACTCAACGCCGATTTTCAATACGCGCTGGATGCCATTGAAAACAAGGGGCTGCACCTGTTCATCACCGGGCGGGCGGGCACCGGCAAGTCCACGCTCCTGCAATTGTTTCGGCGCACCACCCGCAGAAAAACCGTCGTACTGGCGCCCACCGGCGTAGCTGCGCTCAATGTGCGGGGCCAGACCATCCACTCTTTTTTTGGTTTCCCGCCGAGGATGTTCCCCGAAAGCGAGGTCAAAAAGCGGCGCGACCGACGGCTCTACACCCAACTCGAAGTGCTGGTCATAGACGAAATTTCTATGGTGCGCGCCGATCTGATAGACCACATTGACCTGTTTATGCGCATCAACCGGGAAGACCCGCGGCCTTTCGGCGGATTGCAGGTAGTGTTTTTCGGCGATCTGTTTCAGCTTCCGCCCGTGCTGTCTTCCGATGCCGAAGCCACTTTTTTCAGACAACAATACGCCACGCCGTACTTTTTTTCTGCCAAAGTTTTCCGCCGGGGCTTCCCGATGGAGATGCTCGAACTGAGCAAAGTCTATCGGCAGGAGCAGCGCCATTTTTTGAGATTGCTCGACGCAGTTCGGCTCAATGAGATTGATTATGAGGTACTTGAAGAACTCAACGCCCGCTGCGAACCCGATTTTCAGGCGCAGGATTTCTACATCACCCTCTCCAGCCGAAACGCCAAAGCCGACGCCATTAACTCGGCAGAATTGGCCAAAATACCCCTGCCCGAAGAGCGCTACATCGCTGCCGTCACCGGCGAGTTCAACCCCTCGCAATATCCGGCAGAACCGGCCTTGCGCCTCAAGCTCAACGCGCAGGTCATGTTTTTGAAAAACGACCCCGACCGCCGCTTCGTCAACGGCAGCATCGGCAAGGTCATCAAATTGGACCGCGAAACCGTCACCGTCATGCTGGAAGACAAGGACGAGGAGCGCCGCTATGTGGAGGTGCAGGCCATGGACTGGGAAGTGCTGCGCTACCGGATAGACCCCAAAGACCCGGAAAAAATTGAAAGCGAGGTCATAGGCACTTTCAGTCAGATACCGCTGCGATTGGCCTGGGCCGTCACCATTCACAAAGCGCAGGGCAAAACCTTCGACAAGGTCATCATTGATATGGACAAAGGCGCTTTCGAGCACGGGCAGACATACGTGGCCCTCAGTCGCTGCCGCACTTTGGAGGGCATCGTGCTGCGCCAGGCCCTGCGCCCGCAGGACATCCGCACCGACGAGCGGGTGACGGAGTTTTACAGGTTGATGATGTGAGAAACCATATCTTTGCTCCACTATAAACGCAAGACCAACACACAACCAATGGAAAAAAAAATACAACTGCTTCAGCAAAAAACGGCAGAAGCCATGCTCGGCGGCGGGCAAGACAAGATAGACGCGCAGCACCAGAAAGGCAAACTCAGCGCCCGCGAACGCCTGCATTTCCTGCTCGATCCAGGCTCCTTTGAAGAAATCGGCATGCTCGTCACGCACCGCTCCAGCGATTTCGGCATGGAAAACCAGATCATTCCCGGCGACGGCGTCATCACCGGATACGGCACCATACACGGGCGATTGGTCTATGTCTTCTCGCAGGATTTCACCGTGTTCGGCGGCTCCCTGTCGGAAACCCATGCCGAAAAAATCTGCAAAATCATGGACATGGCCATGAAAAACGGCGCGCCCGTCATCGGCCTCAACGACTCCGGCGGCGCCCGCATTCAGGAGGGCGTCAACTCCCTCGGCGGCTATGCCGATATTTTCTACCGCAACGTGCAGGCCTCCGGCGTGGTGCCCCAAATCTCCGCCATCATGGGTCCCTGCGCGGGCGGCGCGGTGTATTCGCCCGCCATCACCGACTTCATCCTCATGGTGGAGCAAACCTCCTACATGTTCGTCACCGGCCCCAATGTGGTCAAAACCGTGACCAACGAGGAGGTCAGTTCCGAAGACCTCGGCGGCGCCATGGCCCACGCGGCCAAATCGGGCGTCACCCATTTCACCGCCGGCAACGGGCTGGAGTGCATCGCCCTCATCAAAAGGCTGCTCAGCTACCTGCCGCAGAACTGCGAAGACACGCCGCCTGCCCTGCCCTATACGCCCGGCGATGAGGAGCGGCCCCAACTGCAGCACCTCATCCCCGAAGACTCGCACCAGCCCTACGACATGCGCGAAGTGGTGGCCGGCATTGCCGATGAAGGTTCGTTTTTGGAGGTACACAAAGACTACGCCGAAAACATCGTGGTGGGGTTTGCCCGTTTGGCCGGCAAAGTCATCGGCATTGTGGGCAACCAACCCATGAATCTGGCCGGCGTTTTAGACGTGAACAGCTCGCGCAAGGGCGCCCGTTTTGTGCGCTTTTGCGATTCCTTCAACATACCGCTGCTCGTGCTGGTGGACGTGCCCGGATTTCTGCCCGGCACCGACCAGGAATGGAACGGCATCATCATTCACGGCGCCAAACTCTTGTACGCCTTCAGCGAAGCCACCGTGCCGCGCGTCACCCTCATCACCCGCAAAGCCTACGGCGGCGCTTATGATGTGATGAACTCCAAACACATCGGCGCCGACATGAACTTCGCCTGGCCCACCGCCGAAATCGCCGTGATGGGCGCCAAGGGCGCTTCCGAAATCATCTTCCGCAAGGAAATCCTCGCCGCACCCGATCCGCAGGCCATGCTCTCCGAAAAAGAGCAGGAATACAAAGAGAAATTTGCCAATCCGTACCGCGCTGCGTCGCGCGGGTTTGTGGACGAAGTGATACAGCCCAAAGATACGCGCCGCAAGCTCATCAAGGCTTTTGCCATGCTGGGCAACAAGGTGGCACACCTGCCGAGAAAAAAACACGGAAATATTCCACTCTGAATTTGGCAGTTTTTAAAACTTGCGTATCTTACCATTCGATTTCGACTATTTCCTTTGTCGGCCTTGATTCGCTCTCGAAACGAGGCCGATTTTTTTAGGCCCCGCTTCTCTCAAAATCCCCTAACTTCGCCGCTCAAACCTGAAGAATTGTGAAAAGAGTTCTCATCACCGGCGTCGCCGGCTTCCTCGGCTCCCATCTGGCCGACCGCTTCATCCGCGAAGGGTATCACGTCATCGGAATGGACAATCTCCTCACCGGAAACATGGACAACATCGCTCACCTGTTTCCGCTCAAGGAGTTCGAGTTTTACTTCCACGACGTCAGCAAGTTCGTTCACGTCCCCGACAATTTGGACTACATCCTCCACTTCGCATCGCCGGCCAGCCCGATTGATTACCTCAAAATGCCCATCCAAACCCTCAAAGTAGGCGCTCTGGGTACGCACAACCTCCTCGGATTGGCCAAAGCCAAAAACGCCCGCATCCTCGTCGCCTCTACCTCCGAAGTCTATGGCGACCCCCTCGAACACCCTCAAACCGAGGGCTACTGGGGCAATGTCAATCCTGTGGGGCCGCGCGGCGTTTACGACGAAGCCAAACGCTTCATGGAAGCCATCACCATGGCCTACCACACCTACCACGGCGTGGACACCCGCATCGTGCGCATCTTCAACACCTACGGGCCGCGCATGCGCGTGGAAGACGGTCGCGCACTGCCTGCTTTTTTCTCGCAAGCCATTCGCGGCGAGGGACTTACCGTATTCGGAGACGGCTCCCAAACCCGCTCCTTCTGCTATGTGGACGACCTCGTGGAGGGCATCTACCGCCTCCTGCTGAGCGACTACCACCACCCGGTCAACATCGGCAATCCCAACGAAGTGTCTATCCTCGATTTTGCCCGCGAAGTCCTCGACCTCGTCAAAAATCCAAAAGCGCACATCGCCTACAAACCGCTGCCCGTGGACGACCCGAAAATCCGCCGGCCCGACATCACCAAAGCCCGCGAAATCCTGGGCTGGGAGCCAAGCGTACCCCGTGCAGAAGGCATGGTCAAAACCTATGAATACTTCAAACAAGTGGTGAAGTAAACATTAAGTATCAGGGAAGATTTTGGGGCGTGCCTGCCCGCTACCACCATCCTGCTGGGCCGTCGGGTGCTCCGGTCGTCACCTCCCTTCGCCCCCTCACGCGGGATAACTTTTACATTTTAGATTTTACATTTATTATTTTTCGGTTTTTCATTTATCTCAATCCGAAATCAGGAATCCGAAATCAGGAATTTTGAATCCGAAATCTTCAAAACATGACCATCCTCATCACCGGTGGCGCCGGATTCATCGGCTCTCACTTGGTGCGCAGAATGCTGCACCGCTACCCGCAGTACCACATCGTCAACCTCGATTTGCTCACCTACGCGGGCAACCTCGAAAACCTCCGCGATGTGGAAAACCTGCCGAATTACACCTTCGTCAAAGGCAGCATTGAAGACGAGGCGTTTTTGGACCAGCTCTTTCAGCAGTATGATTTCCAGGGTGTTATCCACCTCGCTGCCGAATCGCATGTGGACCGCTCCATCGCCGACCCCATGGCCTTCATTTACACCAATGTGCTCGGCACCGTGCGCCTCCTGCACGCCGCCCGCCAACACTGGAAAGACAACATGGACGGCAAGCGTTTTTACCACGTCTCTACCGACGAAGTGTATGGCTCGCTGGGCGAAACCGGCTTCTTCACCGAAACCACGCCCTACGATCCGCGCTCGCCCTACTCGGCCTCCAAAGCCGCTTCCGATCATTTTGTACGCGCCTTCCACCATACCTACGGACTGCCCGTCGTGCTGTCGAACTGCTCCAACAACTACGGCCCCTGCCAGTTCCCGGAGAAGCTCATTCCTTTGATGATCAACAACATACAGCACAACAAACCGCTGCCGGTGTATGGCGACGGCCGCTACACCCGCGACTGGCTCTGGGTGGAAGACCACGCCGAAGCCATTGATCTCATCTACCACCAAGGGCGCATCGGGGAAACCTACAACATAGGCGGCAACAACGAGTGGAAAAACATTGATCTGGTGCACGCCCTGTGCGACGTCATGGACGAGTTGCTGGGCCGCGCCGCCGGTACTTCCCGCCAATTGATTCACTTCGTCACCGACCGCCCCGGCCACGACCGCCGCTACGCCATTGATGCTTCCAAACTGAAAAACGATCTGGGCTGGGCGCCGACGGTTTATGCTGAAGACGGCCTGCGCCGCACCGCGCAGTGGTATTTGGACAACGCGGAATGGCTCCGCCACGTCACCTCCGGCGAGTACCTTCAATATTACGAGCGGCAGTATGCTTCTTGAGGGAGAGGGGCGTTCAAGTTGTGAGGCGGGGATGTGATGGGCGGGTAGCGTCGCGGAGTGGCCTCAGCAGCTTGGCCTGCCGACTTTTCTGTGTTACTTTTGTTCTCATTCAAAATCAAAAATGATGATGCGCATTTGGATCTTGTTTTTGCTGTTGCTGCCGGGCGCTACGGGGTATGGGCAGAGTAGGAATTGCGATATTTGGTATTATAAAGAACTGATAGCTAATGGTAATAGCTATGCAAAATCGTATAAGTTTGATAAGGCATTTGAATATTATGCTCTGGCGCTGGATGTCTGCCCGGAAAAAGAGGCCGAGGCAGATTCTCTGATACAGGAGGTATTTCAACGCATGCGGTCTGTGGAAATTCCGGGTGTGACATTAGAGGTTCCCACTTTGAAATTTGGCGGCAAAGGCCATGAGCGGCTTTTTCATTATGTTGACAAAAACGGCGCTGTATTGGAGCATCTTGGGTACTGGAAAATCGCAGGGGTTTTTATCAACGGCAAGCTGGCTACCGTGAAAGTTAAAAACGGGAGCAGGTACGACACGTTCTTATTAGACACCGAGGGCAATAAGTACCCCGTGGCTTACGAATTGAATGGCTTACACGAGGGCATTACTGCATTAGACCTGAGCTTCAAGCAGTTAAAAGACATTCCGCTACCTGTATTTGAACACCCTCAGTTAAAAGTACTGTTGCTCAACGGCAATAAAATTGACTCCATTCCTGCGGCCATAGGGAAAATGAAAAACTTGCAAATGCTTTTTTTCAGACACAACCAGATCAGGGCATTGCCCGATGACTTCGCCCTTTTTTTGCCGAATTTGACTTATTTGGATATGACCGGGAATAAACTCACCGATCTGCCGATGAAATTTGGAGATGCCCCCCAATTGAGTTCACTGCATCTGAGCAGTAACCAGTTGAAATCTATTCCTCTATCAATCGGACGGCTGAAAAATCTAAAGCAGTTGTATCTGGGAGGAAATCAAATCACGGCATTGCCTGCCGAGATTGGCCAAATGAAAGCGCTAAATGTGTTGTTCGCCAATGATAATCAGCTAAGTACGCTTCCTGCCAACATCGGTGGTATGAGCAGTTTGTCCACCTTGAATTTATATAACAACAAATTGACTTCACTGCCTGCCGAGATTGCAAATCTGAAAGAACTCACTACGTTATCATTGGAAAATAATCAACTGACCGACATCCCTCTTTCCATTGGCAAGTTGAAAAACCTGACTTTGCTCAATTTGGCCAACAATCGTTTAACCGTGTTGCCCAAAGAACTGGAGCGTTTACAGAATCTACATGTGTTGCATCTAAACTACAACCAACTGACGACTTTGCCTGCCGGAATCGGAAAACTGGCCAAGCTGAATGTAGTGAATCTGGCACGTAATCAATTAAAAAGCCTGCCGGTTGAAATTGGGCGATGGTCGCAATTAACTGTGCTGAGGTTGAACAACAACCAACTGACGACATTGCCTGCCAGCATTGGTAAATTGACCGCTTTGAATGAAGTGAATCTGGCCCACAATCAATTAAAAAGCCTGCCGGATGAAATTGGGCAGTGGTCGAGGTTAACTGTGCTGAAGTTGAACAGTAATCAACTGACTGCATTGCCTGCCGGAATCGAAAAACTGGCCAAGCTGAATGAAGTGGATCTGGCTTACAATAATTTGAATAGTCTGCCGGTTGAAATCGCTCAATGGTCGCAGGTTACCACGCTGAATCTACAGGGCAACCAACTATCTGCATTGCCTGCCGGAATCGAAAAACTGGCCAAGCTGAATGATATAAATCTGGCTGAAAATCGATTTAAAAGCCTGCCGGATGAAATTGGGCAGTTGTCGCGGTTAAATGTACTCAGGTTGAACTACAACCAACTGACGACATTGCCTGCCGGTATTGGTAAACTGACGAGGCTGAATTATGTGCATCTGTCCCACAATCAATTAAAAAATCTGCCGAATGAAATCGGGCAGTGGTCGGAGGTTATCTCGCTGAATCTGAGCAACAACCAACTGACCGCACTGCCTTTAGGAATCGAAAAAATGACAAAATTGACTCGATTGACACTGACCAAAAACCAGTTGAAAACGCTGCCGCACGAAATCGGGCAACTGACGGAATTGACTCATCTCCATCTGGAAAATAACCAATTAACTGCCCTCCCTTTAGAAATATGGCGATTGACCAAGCTGAGGAAATTGGATTTGACCAATAATCAACTGTCGGAACGACCAACTGAAGCCGAAAATTTGCCTTATTACACATCTGTTGATTGGTCCGGCAATCCGATAAAAGAAACTACGGCGGCATCGGATAGTCCTCCAAAAGCTATTATGTCTCCACGAGAGCAAGAGGAAATGCAAGGTTCGATGGCGGCGCCGAAGGTACCGAATGAGTCAATGGCAACCCCTAAGGTTGCAGGTAGTATGGCCCCGCCGCCGCCGCCGCCGGCTCCTACCACTCGTGAAATTTTCACAGCAGTTGAACAAATGCCTCGCTTTCCCGGCTGCGAAAATGAAGCCGACCTCTTTGCCAAGAATGACTGTTCAAATAATAAAGTTAAGGACTTCATCAGCAAAAACATGAAATATCCTGCCATCGCCCGCGAAAACGGCGTACAAGGCACGGTCGTCATCACTTTCGTTGTGGAAAAAGACGGCTCGCTGTCTGACATCAAATTAGTCCGAGACATCGGCGCAGGATGCGGACAGGAAGCCTTGCGCCTTGTCAACCTCATGCAAGAGCAGGGCCTGCGCTGGACACCCGGCCAACATCAGGGCAATACGGTGCGTGTGCAGTACAATCTACCGGTGAAGTTCAAGTTGTGAGCGGGGATGTGATGGGCGGGTGGCGTCGCGGAGTGGCCTCAGCAGCTTGGCCTGCCGACTTTTCTGTGTTACTTTTGTTCTCATTCAAAATCAAAAATGATGATGCGCATTTGGATCTTGTTTTTGCTGTTGCTGCCGGGCGCGGCGGGGTACGGGCAAGGTAGTCCCTGCGAAATTGGGGTTTATCAAGAACTGATTACCGCCGGTAATAGCTATTTTAAAATGAGTAGGTTGGATAAGGCACTCGAGTGTTACGCTCTGGCGCTGGACGTCTGCCCTGAAAAGGAGGCAGAGGTAGATTCCCTGATACAGACGGTATTTCAGCGCATTCGGCACATCGAACTTACTACGGATGTGACCTATGTTCCCATTTTGAAATTTGGCGGCAAAGGCCACGAGCGGCTTTTTTATTATGTTGACGGAAGGGGCGTTGTTCTGAAGCACCTCGGACACTGGAAAATCGCAGGGCTTTTTAGCACCTACGGAGCACTGGCCACCGTGAAAGTTAAAAACGGCAGCAAATACGACACGTTCTTATTAGACACCGAGGGCAATAAATACCCGGCGGCTTACGAATTGAATGAATTAAACGAGGGCATTACTGCATTAGACCTGAGCTTCAAGCAGTTAAAAGACATTCCACTACCTGTATTTGAGCACCCTCAGTTAAAAGTACTGTTGCTCAACGGCAATAAAATTGACTCCATTCCTGCGGCCATAGGGAAAATGAAAAACTTGCAAATGCTTTTTTTCAGACACAACCAGATCAGGGCATTGCCCGATGACTTCGCCCTTTTTTTGCCGAATTTGACTTATTTGGATATGACCGGGAATAAACTCACCGATCTGCCGATGAAATTTGGAGATGCCCCCCAATTGAGTTCACTGCATCTGAGCAGTAACCAGTTGAAATCTATTCCTCTATCAATCGGACGGCTGAAAAATCTAAAGCAGTTGTATCTGGGAGGAAATCAACTTACAGCACTGCCTGCCGAGATAGCAAATCTGAAAAAACTCACTTCCTTATCATTGGAAAAAAATCAACTGACCGACATCCCCCTTTCCATTGGCAAGTTGAAAAATCTGACTTTGCTCAATTTGGCCAACAATCGTTTAACCGTGTTGCCCAAAGAACTGGAGCGTTTACAGAATCTACATGTGTTGCATCTAAACTACAACCAACTGACGACTTTGCCTGCCGGAATCGGAAAACTGGCCAAGCTGAATGTAGTGAATCTGGCACGTAATCAATTAAAAAGCCTGCCGGTTGAAATTGGGCGATGGTCGCAATTAACTGTGCTGAGGTTGAACAACAACCAACTGACGACATTGCCTGCCAGCATTGGTAAATTGACCGCTTTGAATGAAGTGAATCTGGCCCACAATCAATTAAAAAGCCTGCCGGATGAAATTGGGCAGTGGTCGAGGTTAACTGTGCTGAAGTTGAACAGTAATCAACTGACTGCATTGCCTGCCGGAATCGAAAAACTGGCCAAGCTGAATGAAGTGGATCTGGCTTACAATAATTTGAATAGTCTGCCGGTTGAAATCGCTCAATGGTCGCAGGTTACCACGCTGAATCTACAGGGCAACCAACTATCTGCATTGCCTGCCGGAATCGAAAAACTGGCCAAGCTGAATGATATAAATCTGGCTGAAAATCGATTTAAAAGCCTGCCGGATGAAATTGGGCAGTTGTCGCGGTTAAATGTACTCAGGTTGAACTACAACCAACTGACGACATTGCCTGCCGGTATTGGTAAACTGACGAGGCTGAATTATGTGCATCTGTCCCACAATCAATTAAAAAATCTGCCGAATGAAATCGGGCAGTGGTCGGAGGTTATCTCGCTGAATCTGAGCAACAACCAACTGACCGCACTGCCTTTAGGAATCGAAAAAATGACAAAATTGACTCGATTGACACTGACCAAAAACCAGTTGAAAACGCTGCCGCACGAAATCGGGCAACTGACGGAATTGACTCATCTCCATCTGGAAAATAACCAATTAACTGCCCTCCCTTTAGAAATATGGCGATTGACCAAGCTGAGGAAATTGGATTTGACCAATAATCAACTGTCGGAACGACCAACTGAAGCCGAAAATTTGCCTTATTACACATCTGTTGATTGGTCCGGCAATCCGATAAAAGAAACTACGGCGGCATCGGATAGTCCTCCAAAAGCTATTATGTCTCCACGAGAGCAAGAGGAAATGCAAGGTTCGATGGCGGCGCCGAAGGTACCGAATGAGTCAATGGCAACCCCTAAGGTTGCAGGTAGTATGGCCCCGCCGCCGCCGCCGCCGGCTCCTACCACTCGTGAAATTTTCACAGCAGTTGAACAAATGCCTCGCTTTCCCGGCTGCGAAAATGAAGCCGACCTCTTTGCCAAGAATGACTGTTCAAATAATAAAGTTAAGGACTTCATCAGCAAAAACATGAAATATCCTGCCATCGCCCGCGAAAACGGCGTACAAGGCACGGTCGTCATCACTTTCGTTGTGGAAAAAGACGGCTCGCTGTCTGACATCAAATTAGTCCGAGACATCGGCGCAGGATGCGGACAGGAAGCCTTGCGCCTTGTCAACCTCATGCAAGAGCAGGGCCTGCGCTGGACACCCGGCCAACATCAGGGCAATACGGTGCGTGTGCAGTACAATCTACCGGTGAAGTTCAAGTTGTGAGCGGGGATGTGATGGGCGGGTGGCGTCGCGGAGTGGCCTCAGCAGCTTGGCCTGCCGACTTTTCTGTGTTACTTTTGTTCTCATTCAAAATCAAAAATGATGATGCGCATTTGGATCTTGTTTTTGCTGTTGCTGCCGGGCGC
>ERZ761610.541-NODE-541-length-28766-cov-20.889659_pt1 | contig 28766 bp, 26 predicted proteins | sample MGYA00512164_ERZ761610 | MGnify/ENA primary metagenome ERZ761610 (study PRJEB28899, sample SAMN02850038) | bioreactor sludge metagenome | biome: EBPR Sludge; feature: EBPR Bioreactor; material: flocular biomat | place: Australia: Thorneside Wastwater Treatment...
GCATTACACGAAAATCTGTAATTGAGATTGCAAAAAAAGAATTGGGATTAGAAGTTGTTGAACGTTCAATTGATAGAACCGAAGTTTTTATAGCCGAAGAAATGTTTATGACTGGAACCGCCGCTCAAATTGTAGCAGTGACAAAAATTGACCACCGCCCTGTTGGAAGTGGTGTGATGGGAAATATCACAACCAAATTAAGAAATCTATTTGATGATGTTGTGCGTGCGAAAAATCCGAAGTTTAATCATTGGAATGTGGAAGTGAAATAAAGAAGAAATAAGAAAGAGGAAAGAAGTTAAGATGCAAAATCTTTCTTCTTTCCTCTTTCTTTACTTAATAAAGGAATGTGTTTAAGGATTCTTCTTAAACTTCACCAACACCAAATTCTTTGAACAATCACTGAATGTATCAATTTCGATGTTGCCTGAAAGTGGCAAACCTGCTTGGTCAAGGATTTGAATCGAGAGCAATCCATCAGATGAAATGGGGACAGTTCCTAAGAAAAATTCAAAACCAGATTTTCCGTATGCCGGAGCAACACCACTGACGGTTAAGGAATTTTGCGTCTTGCCGTTATAAAAACCTGTTAATCGAACCGTAATACCAATCATATCGGCGTTGTTTGAGTCAACAATTGTGCCTGCTACACCTTGCCAATTACAAGCGGCTTCTGGATGAATAATGGTGCTATCAATGTAAGTTGTTGTAGCATTGAAAGGTGCTTTGGGCGTTGCGGTTGGAGTTGGTGTATCAGATGGAGTAATTAATGACACGACGGTAACGGTAGGTTCTAAAGTAAATGTAGGCACAAGAGTTAAGGTTGGAGTGTCTGTGATAGCGGCTTGAGTCGGAGTCCATGTTGGGAGCAATTGAATCGGAGTAATCGTAGCAGTCGGAAGTTGACCTACAAAAGCACGTTCTGGACTAAAAGGGTTATATGCCGCATTAGGCGACATATACACTGCAACAAAATACAAGCCAATACAAAGTGTCATCAATAATGTGAGAAGACTGAGCATATCCCATATATCTAAACGTGATTTTGGTTTATCTTCGAAATCGTAGTTACTCATTTGCTATGCTCCAAAATTTTACTGCATCAAAACAATATTGCTATTTTCTTTTTGTTCAGTAATCCAATTTTTCAAAGCCAATTCTTGCATGGTTAATAAAGCATCAGGCGTTAATTCATGTTCAGCACGTTCTACCGCTTTGAAAATATGAAAGCCTGCTTCGGTTGAAATGATTCCGCTCACTTCACCTGTTTGTAAAGCAAACACGGCTTGGTCTGCCTCAGCACTCAACAAATAACCTTGCGGAACCCAACCCAATTCACCATTTGTAACGGGGTCATATAAACTCGCAAGTTCGTCAAAGTCTTCGCCTGCGGTTAAGCGTTGCAACACGGCTTGCGCGTCCGCCTCATTATAGGTCAAAATTTGGCGCAGATGAATCTGCTCCATGCTATTTGGCACATCCGCAATGATTTTGTCACGCATCCATGCAGATTCAATACTTCTTTTTAAGATGACTCTAAACGAAGCATCATCATACCCAAAAGCGGATTGCCATTGTGCAATCGCATCTGGACTTCCCAACGCATCAATTCTTAACTGGAGGTCTGATTCTGTCACCTCAAAATTTTCTTCACGTGCGGCTTGAGCAAGCAAATATTGAGCAATCAAATCATCCAACACAATTTGGCGGGCTTGTGAATCTTCTGCGTTAGGAAAAGCCGTTTTATAGCGGTTTAATTCTGCATCAAATTCAACTTGTGTAATGTATTCCCCATTCACCATCGCCACTGAAGGTGGAGGTGTTGGCGTAGGAGGTTGAGGCGTAGCAGTCGGTATAGTTGGAGTCGGCGTGTTGGAAGTCCCGAAAGAGGCGCAGGCACTTAATCCCAAAGCCAGCAGTAAAGTTAAAGTAAATCGCATTTGGAAATTATAAATTAAAAAAGTAGAGACACGGCGTTGCCGTGTCCCTACAAATTTGTAGATGGATTCTTGTCCTGAGCTTGCCGAAGGGTTAGTAATCCATACCACCCATGCCGCCCGGAGGCATAGCAGGAGCCTTATCTTTCTCAGGCATATCGGTGATGAGCACATCAGTAGTGAGCATCATTGCGGCAATGGAGGAAGCATTTTCGAGCGCACCACGCACTACTTTGACTGGGTCAATCACGCCGGCTTTAATCATGTCGGTGTATTCACCGGTCAACACATTGTAGCCAATGTTTGCATTTTTCTTTTCTGCGGCAGTGCGGCGGACGGTGTCAATAATCACGGAACCATCTTGACCAGCATTTGCGGCAAGTTTACGAATTGGGGCTTCGAGTGCTTTCTTGATGATGTTAATACCAACTTTTACTTCTTCATTTTCATCATCATTGTTCTTGGCAAGTTTATCGAGTTTGCTAGCGGCATTGATGAGAGAAATTTCACCACCAGGAACGATACCCTCTTCTACTGCGGCACGTGCGGCAGAGAGAGCATCTTCAACACGATGTTTCTTTTCTTTCATTTCGGTTTCAGTTGCGGCACCCACGCGGATGATTGCAACGCCACCGCTTAATTTAGCCAAGCGTTCTTGAAGTTTTTCTTTGTCATAATCGCTGGTGCTTTTGTCAATTTCAATGCGAATTTCTTTCACACGTCCATCAATGTCGGCTTTCTTGCCTTTGCCACCAATGATAGTTGTGTTTTCTTTATCAGAGACAACTTTTTCTGCACGACCTAATTCTTGAACAGTGACAGATTCGAGTTTGCGACCTAATTCTTCAGAAACAACTTGTCCACCGGTCAGAATAGCAATATCTTGTAACATCGCTTTGCGGCGGTCACCAAAGCCAGGGGCTTTGATTGCCAACACATTCAACATACCGCGAATCTTGTTGAGGATTAAGGTAGCGAGGGCTTCGCCGTCTACATCTTCAGCAATGATAACGAGTTCGCGTTTGCCGAGTTGGACGAGTTTTTCGAGCAAAGGCACAATATCTTGTGCGGCAGAAATTTTCTTGTCATAAATCAACACATACGCATCGCTGATTTGGGCTTCCATGTTTTCAGCGCTGGTGATGAAATATGGAGAAAGGTAACCACGGTCAAATTGCATACCTTCAACGAAATCGGTTTCAAATTGCATGGTCTTGGATTCTTCAACAGTGATAACGCCGTCTTTACCGACTTTGTCCATCACGTCTGCAATCAATTGACCCACTTCAGCATCAGCGGCTGAGTTGGTAGCCACAGAAGCGATTTCTTCTTTGGTATCAATCTTGACAGAGTTTTTCTTGAGTTCAGCAACCACAGTTTCAGTTGCAAGTTCAATACCACGTTTGAGAAGCATTGGGTTGTAACCTGCTTCCAAAGCCTTCAAACCTTCGTTCACAATAGCATGAGCCAAAACTGTGGATGTAGTTGTACCATCACCAGCAATGTCATTGGTTTTGGATGCGGCTTCTTTAAGAAGTTGAGCACCCATGTTTTCAAATGGGTCTTCCAATTCAATTTCTTTGGCTACTGAAACGCCATCGTGAGTAATAGTTGGGGAACCGAATTTTCGGTCAACTGCCACATTGCGACCTTTTGGTCCCAAAGTTGCAGAAACTGCATTTGCCACAACGTTCATACCGTTCTTAAGCTTGCGGCGGGCTTCTTCTGAAAATACTAATTGTTTTGCTGCCATAGTTTATTTCCTTTTTTAATTTATTTAAACACGAAGTACTCTAAGGTCACTAAGGAAAAAATCGTTTTATTCCCTTCGTGTACTTGGTGTCCTTTGTGTTTAATGAATTTAATTATCCAACAATACCGAGAATGTCGCTTTCGCGTAGGATGAGCAATTTCTTGCCTTCCATTTTCACTTCGGTGCCGGAATACTTGGCGAACAAAATTGTGTCACCAACTTTTACATCCATTTCAACGCGGTCACCATCTTCATTGCGGTCACCAGGACCAGCCGCCAACACTTTACCTTGTTGCGGTTTTTCCTTTGCCGTTTCAGGTAAAACGATGCCGCTGGCGGTCACTTCCTCTTGCTCAATGGGTTCCACCAACACACGACTACCCAAAGGCTTAAACGATACATTTGATTTTGCCATTTCTTTGCCTCCGATTAGGATTATTAAAATTTATGAATAAACATAGAATTAGCACTCCAATCAACCGAGTGCTAAAGGTTATTTTACCTGCTTAAAAATCAAAGTCAAGGGGATTGTAAAAATCTCTTACAAAAATCTGACGAATTTCCCCCTTTTTCGACACGCTCAACACGCCTCTTTCCTAAGGGGAGGCATGTTTCTGTTCCTCTACCTATATCTCCCGTTCAAACCACGTCTCAGACCATTCTCCACTATCGTCCACATGTGTAATCCGAAAACCATTCCTCAGCCAAAAATCAATCGCACCCTGCCAGTCAGAAGTCGTCTCCAAAACCACGCGCTTGTAACCAGCCTTTTTCGCCTCCGCAATAAGAGCCGAAAATATCTGAGAAGCAAGCCCATGCCGACGAAAATTTGCATGAACAGAAATTCTTTCAATCTTAACTGTCTGGTCATCAAAGCGTTTATACCCACCTGTGGCAACCAATTCCCCATCAACCTCACCAACTAAAAAGCATCCATCTGTAAAGGATAAAGCAATATCATCTAAATCAGGGTTTAATGATTCATCTAAAATCCCAAAATACTCAAGTAAACCTGCATTAATGACTCCCTTTGCAGGGATTTGGTCTTTTGCTTCAAATTTTCGAATCAGCATGAGGAGTTTGCTTAAGGCGTCGGTGTAGATTCAGGTGTACCCGTAGGTTGAGGCGTAGCCGTCGCGTTGATGCTTTCTTCTAAACTGTTACAGATATTTCGTACCACAACCATATCTGCCGCAATGTTGGGGTCGCTGATGTATTCTGAGTTTTCAACAATGCTTGCAATTTCTAAGGCTTTAGCACATTTATTATCTCGCGGTGTACTCAATGCTGCCAATTGTGAAGCATACACATCATAATAATAGACAGTGCTTCCATCAAGTGGCAAGCCTACTACTTCTGCTGGTATATCGTTCGGACCACATTCACCTCTCGCAGGGCATGATTCATCAGCAGTACAACCTTCAATGGCACATTTGAATGCAAGGATACCTGTTTCATAATTTCTGTTTTTGTGATACAGCATTCCTAACTCGCCATAATAAAAAGCATTATCGGGTTGAAATTCAATCGTCTTTTGGACGTTGCGAATTGCAATAAAGAACTCACCCATTTGAGAATAAGTTCTAGCAATTGAAAGATATGGACCAGGGTCTTGCACGCCTAATTGTTCATTAATACGTGCAGCTTGCTCAAAATATTCCAACGACTTTACAAATAATTCTCTTTGCACTTGTTCATTCGGGCTATCAAATGCCAAGCGCCGATAACCTGCACCGGCTCGGATGTATAAAAACGTTAAGTTTGGAGAAATAGCAATGGCGCGGTCGTAGGCTTCGATGGCAAGTGCGTATTCACCTAATGACTCAAGCACATAAGCATGGACGCGATGTACATCCATCAAAGATGAATCTTGGGCGAGGGCTTGTTCTATTTGTAATTGTGCTTGATTCCATTGTTGTTGGTCAACGAGAACTTCGGCATAAAAAGCAAGAGCCAAGGTATTGGTGTTATCCAATTGAAGTGCCCGCGTTGCTGAAAGTTGAGATTGAGTCAATAAATCCTGTTGTTCACGCCCGGCAGATGTGTAAGAGGCTTTCCAGTTCAAAGCAAAGGCATAAACTGCATGAGCATAACTACTATCTGGGTTTAGTTCGACTGCTTTTTCAGCAGAGGCAATGGCTTCATCTAAGCGTGCCAAAATTTCTTCACGGCGGACTAATAATGCGGTGGAATATGTTTGTACACGCGAAAGTTGCGCCCACACTTCGGCGTTGTTAGGGTCTACTCGTACTGCTTCGTTATAAGCAGTGATGGCGGCATTTAATTGTCCAGCAGTGAAATGTGCATCGCCTTCTAAGGTATAAGATGTTGCAAAACGTGTAGGAGTGGGGGTTGGTAAAAATAAAGGTTTGACATCACCTTGATAGACAGAACGAATCAACCACACACCAGCAAGAATTAACACCAGCAAAAAGAATAGACGATATATGGCTGTATCATCTCGTTTTCTGAAAATAGATTTTCTTTGGTAAATGTTCATAAGTTGATTAATTATATTGGGGTGCGTCACGCTTTATGAATTTTCATTAATGTACTAAATAAAAGCGTGCCGCACCTATTGAAGATGAATCTATGGCGTAGGTGTAGATTCAGGTGTACTGGTAGAAAGAGGCGGGGTTGGTGTCGCTTGTAAATTTTGCTGACATCTATCAATAATCGCGTTGGCATTATCTACTGAAAGTTGGTCGGATGGAATGCGAGAGATAATTAATTGGGCAATTTGCAAGGCTTCGCCACAACGATTCAAACGAGAAAGAGCAAGCCCATACGTAAAATAATATTCTGCGACGCGTGGTGTTGAACCAGAAGTAAGTTCTATTACTTCCATTTCATGTCCATCTTCAGTTAAGCCACCTGTAACAACATATGCAAGTTCTTGTGCGGCTTCGGGCCAAAAGGCATTACGATAATACATTACGCCGAGATTGCCACGTAGATTTGAATCAGCAGGGTTTATTCCCACAGCCGTTTCAGCATATTGCAAGGCTTTACCAAATTCACCGATGGTGGCGTATGTTCTGGACAATAAAAGATGTGGAGTTGGGTCTTCGGGGTTAAGTGCAATAGCACGTGTGAACGATGCTTCGGCTTGGTCATACACACCGAGGATGCGATAGTTCGTTCCGATAGATAAATGCAAATCTGCAATGTTTGGATTGATTGCAATAGCGGCTTGATATTCGGCAATTGCATCTTCATAATTACCTGTGGCTTCTAAAATAATGCCACGTGCACGATGTGTTTCTAAAGCATCGGGGGCGAGTGCTTGTGCTACACGAGAAATTTCAATGGCACGTTCTACACCATCAAAACCGCCTAACCCGCTATAAAAAGAATCAACCAAAATCTCAACATAATAAGCGTGAGCCAAAGCATTATTAGGGTCTAACTCTAAAGCACGTTTGATGTCACTCTCGGCTTGCAAGTATTCGCCTTGAAAACTCAACGCCCATGCTCGCACTGCAAATGCCATCGAATTGGTTGGGTTTAACAAGAGCGCGTCTTCTGCGGCGGTTTGGGCTTCTTTATATCTACCTGCATATACCAATGTTTGCGCCAGACGAATATGCGTCGCCGCATCACTGGGGCGTGAAGCAATCGCTTGTTGATACATGTTAATTGCAGGAATTAACTTACCTTCGTTAAATAAACTTTCAGCATCGGCAATTAATGAGTCTGGTGAAATTGTTGGTGTGGGCGAAGCCACCCCAACTTGAGGAATTGTCGGCACTACATAACGCGTGGTATACGATGCACCTAACACAATCAAACTTAACAAAATAATAGCGAACCAATTGGGTTTGGTACGCCGTTTGTTCATACTCCATTTACTTCCACGTAAATACATTCTTTTCCTTTTACATATATGTCATTCTGAGCAAAGCGAAGAATCTCATAGATAATCTTAGAGATTGCTTCGGGCAAAGAACAAGTGCGCCCTCACAATGACATAAGTGAATCATATTACCATCCGCACAGAAGCAAAGTCAAGCAAGCGCATTGATACTCTTATTTACTTCTTATGCTAAAATCTCAACATGCAATTTGAGGTGTTTACCCTTCTACCAGAAGCCTTTTCTTCTTATCTAAATACCAGCATCCTCAAACGCGCGCAAGAGCGGGGATTAATAAAAATTAACATCCACAACATCCGCGATTATACATACGACAAACATCACGTCACAGATGATACACCTTATGGTGGCGGTGGTGGCATGGTGATGAAACCTGAACCCGTTTTTGAAGCCGTAGAAAAAGTATTAGATATAAATCCGCCTCACACTTCGGGGAAACCTGATTCTGCAACCCCAATCATTTTACTTACCCCACAAGGACGAGTCTTCAATCAAACTATTGCCAAAGAATTATCTCAATATCCACGCATTGCCTTGATTTGTGGACGTTACGAAGGCATAGATGAACGCATCCGCGAGAATCTCGTCACTGACGAAATATCTGTTGGGGACTATGTCTTAACTGGAGGTGAAATCCCAGCTCTCCTCGTGATTGATGCGGTTTCACGTCTACTGCCAAATGTTTTAGGCGACCCGACCGGTGCGGAAGATGATTCACATGCAATGGGTTTATTGGAATATCCGCATTACACACGTCCGCCAGAATTTCGTGGAAACAAAGTGCCAGATGTTTTGCTCTCCGGCGACCATGCCAAAATTGACAAATGGCGACGCGAACAAGCACTCGAAAGAACATTTAGAAAACGACCCGATATGTTGGAAAAAGCAAACTTAACCAAAGATGATTTGAAATTTTTAGAAAACCTAAATCAAGAAAGAGGAAAGAAGAAAGAATAATCAAAAACCTTTCCTCTTTCTTCTTTCCTTTGAATCAAATCAATTTTATTCACGGAGAATACTATGTCATCATCGCGTTTGAATTACGGCAAGATATTTCTGCTCGGCTTTGGTTTCTTTGGCGTGAGTGTTGTGTGGGGTGTGTATAACGCTTTTGTGCCAATTTTTCTTTCAGAAAAATTTGGATTGTCTGCGGCACTCGTTGGCTTTTTTATGACCTTAGATAACATCGCCGCCTTATTTATTCAACCACCTGTCGGCGCCTGGTCTGATAGATTACGCAGTCCATTAGGCAGACGCATTCCGTTTATATTAATCGGCGCACCGATTACAGCCATTGCATTTGGATTAGTTCCCATCGCCGCGATTCTTCCATTATTTGTAGCATGTACAAGCACATTGTTATTAAGTGCGGCATTATGGCGCACACCATTAGTTGCATTAATGCCAGACATTACACCATCTGAATTTCGTTCGCAAGCCAATGGCATTGTCAACTTTATGGGTGGCATTGGAGTCATTGTGGCGTTACAAGCAGGTGGGCTTTTATATAATATGAGTCCTAACTTTCCATTTTGGCTTGGTTCCGCTTTGGTGATTGTCTCTGCTTTGATTGTGTATCTCTTCATTGAAGAGCCAAAAGAATATGGTGAGAGTGAAAAGCAACCAAGCATGTTTGAAAGCCTCAAAGAATTATTTAATGATTCAGATAAAAGTGGATTACGCATTCTCTTTGCAATTTTCTTCTGGTTTATTGGATATTCCGCCGTTGAAACATTCTTTACATTGTATGCAAGAAATCACCTCGGCTTAAGTGCTGGTGATGGCGCAACATTGCTTTCAGTGCTTCCACTATTTTTTGTATTAGCAGCCATGCCATCGGGATTCCTGGCAGGAAAAATTGGGCGAAGATTAACCATTAGTATAGGTTTAATTATTTTAAGCGTCATGTTTTTGATGTTATTCATCACACCAGCGGAAGCATTATTAACTGGCATTGCACCTTTACCATTGGTCGGCATTCCACTTGTTGAAGGTGGCGCACGCATGTTAACTCTTGCAGGCGTGATGTTAATTCTATGTGGCATCGCATGGGCATTCATCAACATCAACTCATTGCCTATGGTTGTAGATTTAACAGGCTTGGCTCGCGTTGGCACTTTCACTGGTTTATATTATTTATTTTCCACACTTTCAGCCATTGTTGGTCCAAATGTAAATGGTTGGGCGATTCAACTCACAGGCAATAACTACAATATGATTATGATTATTGCGCCAGTATTTTTGTTAATCGCATTTTGGTTGATGATGGGTGTAAAAAAGGGAGAAGCAAGTTCAAGTTGAGAAGTTTGAAAGTTAGCAAGTTGAAAAGTTTTTTGTTGGTGATTGGATGCTTGACATTATATGCTTGCATTCAATCACCAACTTGTTTTGATGAAGAAATTTTCTGCGCGGCGTTAGTCACTGACACGCTAGGAATAAATGATTATGGCATCAATCAAGATGCATGGGTTGGGTTACAAGAATCGCAAAATAATGGAACGACGAATCAAATTGAATATATCGAATCAGTAGATACGCGTGATTATCAAAAAAATATTGATTACTTTGCTCAACAAGGATTTGATGTCATCATCACTTCTGGCATTGGCTTATTAGATGAAACGCTTCATTCATCTGACCTGTATCCTGATTCTGTCTTCGTCGGCTTGAATCAACCCTTTGAAGAGACTCGTCCCAATTTAATTTCAATCACCTTCCCAGAAGACCAAATGGGATTCGCCGCCGGGGCATTGGCATCTCAACTGTCTAAAACGGGAATTGTTGGTGGCGTATGTGAAACCTCTGGCATTGATTCGATGTGGCGATATTGTGAAGGGTTTCGGGCGGGGGCATTATTCTTGAACCCTGAAATCAAAGTGTTAACTCTATATCGTGATAGTGGCGATAGAGAAAAGATATTTATAGATGAAGTCTGGGGTTACGAAAGCGGGCTTTCATTAATCAAACGCGGAGCAGATGTGATTTTCTCAGCAGGTGGTGTGACTGGGCAAGGTGCTTTAAGGGCGGCAACTGAATCGAATATTTATGCAATTGGCACAGAACGGAATCAAATGTTGGCGTTAGGAGAAAATGGCAGAGGCGTAGTCACCAGTTTATATGGGGCAAGCAGGTTGGAGGTCGAAGAAACGATGCGGTTTATCAAAGAGGGATTTGTTCAATCGCAGAGAATTGGTCAAATTCAGTTTGTGCCTTTGAATCAAACATTTCCGCAAGAGTTAACGATTGGTTTAGATTTCTTAATCACTTCGTTATGGAATAAAGAAATCTATACAACTATTTCACCTGAAAAACCTTAACAAACTTCATACTTGCATAAAGGTTATAGTAGATTTATACTTACATCGTCGTAAGGCTATGCTGAAAGGCAAGTCCTTAAAAAATTAAATCTTCTAGAGGAGAAGAAAAATATGAAAAAGTTGTATTTCGTTTCTGCCCTGTTAATCATCGCTTCGATGATTCTCGCGGCATGCGGTACCCCCGCAACAGAAGCACCGGTCGCTACTGAAGCTCCAGCAACCGAAGCACCTGCCACAGAGGCACCCACTGAAGCCGCTACGGAAGCACCTGCTGATGTAGTTTCCGTTGGTATGGTAACTGACTTAGGCGGTATTGATGATAAATCTTTCAACGCCACCGCTTATGCTGGTGTTCAACAAGCCATTGATGAACTTGGTGTGGATGGCAAATATTTAGAATCCACCCAACAATCTGACTATGCTCGCAACATTCAACAATTTGTTGATGAAGGCGCTGACTTAGTTGTAACCGTCGGTTTCTTGCTCGGTGTTGATACCGCTGTTGCCGCGAAAGCCAACCCAGATACTTATTTCACCATTGTGGACTATTCTTACCCAGACTGCTTCGGCACTGATTTTGTTGAAGGTCAAACCTGTGGTTCTGCATCTGAATTGCCAAATGTTTTGGGCTTGACATTTGCAACTGACCAAGCTTCATTCTTGGCTGGTTACGCCGCTGCCGCTTCAACCCAAACGGGTAAAGTTGGTACTTGGGGTGGTATCAATATTCCTCCTGTAACCGCTTTCATGATTGGTTTTGAAGCTGGTGTAAATTACTACAATGCTCAAAATGGTACTGCTGTAGAAGTTCTCGGTTGGGATACCGCCGCCAATGAAGGCGCATTCATCGGTAACTTTGAATCGCTTGATGATGGTCGCGCTATCACTGAATCCTTGGTTCAAGAAGGTGCTGATATTGTTATGCCTGTGGCTGGTCCTGCTGGTTTAGGTGGCGCCGCTTACTGCCAAGAAACTACTTCTTGCTGGATTATCGGTGTAGATACCGACTGGACTGTTTCAGCCAGCGAATATACTGATGTCATTCTCACCAGTGTGTTGAAGAACATGAACGTAGCTGTGTTCGAAGCCGCTCAAGCAGTTGTTAATGGTAATTTTGCTGGTGGTGTTTACAGCGGAGTTCTTGCTAACAATGGTGTCAGTCTTGCTCCTGTTGCCGGTGCTTCTGATGATTTGAATGCTCAATTGGAAGCTGTGAAACAAGGCTTAATTGACGGCTCCATTACAATAGCCCCATAATCAAGTAAGTCTTTTACTTGACTAATTTAAAAAAGTCGGGGGGAGGTTCTCCCTCCGACTTTTTATTTCAGTTTTATTAAACCCTAAATGTCTTTTAACTTTGTAATTCAATTTATAATGCACTCAGTTTGGTGCAGAGAAGACCTTTCGGGTTTAATCGTGTTAGTCAGGCAAGGGATTGCCTGACATTTTTTCAAAATAGTGGAGGCACGCAATGGCAAATGTGCTCGAACTGCAAGGCATTACCAAAAGATTTCCGGGTGTGCTTGCAAATGACAAAATAGATATTGCATTGCGCGAAGGAAAAATCCTCGCTTTGTTGGGCGAAAATGGCGCGGGTAAATCTACTTTGATGAATATCCTTTATGGGTTGTATAAACCTGATGAAGGTAAAATTTTTGTGCGTGGTAAAGAGGTGGAAATTCACGGACCAAACGATGCGATTGCGCAAGGGATTGGTATGGTGCATCAGCATTTTATGTTGGTACCTGTGATGACCGTTACCGAAAATGTGATGTTAGGCGTTGAGCCGACAAAAAATGGTTTGTTCTTAGATAAAGAAAAAGTAGCCCAACGCATTCATGATATTTCGAATCAATACGGACTTGAAGTTGACCCATATGCTTACATCAAAGATTTACCTGTGGGCATTCAACAAAGAGTTGAAATTATTAAGGTGTTATATCGGAATGCGGATATTTTAATTTTGGATGAACCGACAGCAGTTCTAACGCCACAAGAAGTAGAAGGTTTGTTCAAAATTATCAATACGTTGATTAAGGCGGGCAAGTCTATTATTTTTATTACTCACAAATTAAAAGAAGTGTTAGCCATTGCAGATGATATTTCTGTGTTGCGTTTGGGCAGAATGGTCGGCTCGATTGAGCCAAAGAAAGCCACACCTGAAAAATTGGCGTCGATGATGGTGGGGCGAGATGTCAGTTTGGTGGTGCAGAAACAAGCCTCCAAACCGAAAGAGGCGGTTCTTAAAGTCGAAAAGTTATTTGTGCGTGATGAACGTCAAAACTTGACTGTGCAAGGGGTTTCGTTTGAAGTCCGCAAAGGCGAAGTGCTTGGAGTGGCGGGTGTGCAAGGAAATGGTCAAACAGAATTAGTATATGCTCTAACAGGTTTATTACCTTCTGAAAGCGGCTTGATTGAAATGCAAGGAAAAACTTTGCACAATGCAACTCCACGCCAAATTTTAGAAAGTGGTGTGGCGCATATTCCAGAAGACCGCCAACGACATGGTTTGATTTTATCTTTTCCTATTCATGACAATATGGTGCTGTGTACTTATTACAAAGAGCCATTTGCTCATGGGGTTTCTTTACAAGAAAAACCAATTTATAGCAATGCCGAAGCATTAGTAAAACAATTTGATGTTCGCACGCCAAATATTTATGTCAATGCTGGCACTCTTTCAGGTGGGAATCAACAGAAGGTGATTGTGGCACGTGAATTTTCTCGCCCAATTGAATTATTGATTGCTTCACAACCGACTCGCGGTTTAGATGTTGGTTCTATTGAATACATTCATAAACAAATCATCAAGAAGCGTGATGAAGGTACAGGTGTGTTGGTTGTATCTTCTGAGTTGGATGAAATTTTGGCACTTTCAGACCGCATTGCCGTGATGTATAAGGGTCAAATTATGGATGTGTTAGATGCTAAGAAAGCCACCAAAGAAGATTTAGGGTTGTTGATGGCGGGTATTCATTTATCCGCACCAGCAAAGAAAAAATAGGAGATGCATCGTGAGCGATAAAGCCTCTTCCAAAAATAAAACAACTGAAAAGAAAACATCTGAAGGTATTGGTGGTGGTTCTTTAGGGCAGGCTTTGTTAGTGCCTGTATTAGCCGTTATAACCGGTTTGATTTTAGGCGGCATTGTAATGCTGGCAACTGGCTCAAATCCAATTCAAGCCTATGGCGCTTTGTTTGCTGGTGCTTTCGGAACACCAAGTACCATCATTGCTGGTATTCAAACTTATTTTGCTACGGGTGATAATGCGGAGTTGGTAAAGTCACTGTACCCATTTACAGAAAGCCTTGTCACTGCAACACCATATATTTTCGCCGGGCTTTCTGTGGCACTTGGTTTTCGAGCAGGTTTATTCAATATTGGTGCAGAAGGTCAATTTTTCATCGGTGCACTATGTTCTGCCTATGTTGGTTACAGTATTAAAGATTTGCCTATGATTATCCACTTGCCATTGGCAATTGGAGCCGGGGCATTGGGTGGTGCCATTTGGGGCATGATACCGGGCTATCTCAAAGCGCGTTTCGGAGCGCATGAAGTTGTCAATACGATTATGATGAATTGGATTGCATTCCGCTTAAGTGATTGGTTATTGAGTGGTCCAATGCAAGCCTCAAATTTTAGACCTGTAACACCAAACGTTGCGGCGAGTGCTGAGTTACCTAGATTTTTTGAAGACCCACTTCGCTTCAATCTTGGTTTCTTCTTGGCTCTGCTTTTTGCATATATTGTTTACTGGTTCTTATTCAAAACCACACTTGGGTTTGAAGTTCGCTCTGTGGGTGCAAATCCTGATGCCTCAAAATACGCCGGTATGAACATCATCAAAAATTTTGTATTGGTCATGTCTTTTGCAGGTGCATTAGCAGGCTTGGCTGGGACAGCACAAGTACTAGGCGTAGACCATTGGGTCGGGCAGGGATTCTCAGCAGGCTATGGGTTTGATGCAATTGCATTGGCTTTGCTGGGCAAGAGTCATCCGTTTGGAGTAGTCCTCGCCGCTTTGTTGTTTGGTTTCTTAAGAAGTGGTGCTACGAACATGCAATCGCTTGCAGGCATTCCTGTTGATATTATTTCTATTATTCAAGGCTTGGTGATTGTATTCATCGCCGCGCCTGCCATCATCCGTTGGTTATATCGAATCAAATCTCTCAAAGTAGAAGAGATAGTGTTAACCCGCGGTTGGGGTAAATAAATGAGGCTTGCATGACAAATACAACCATACAAACCAACACAACAGCTCTTGAACAGCGTAAACGTATTTCATACGGTATGACCTTGTTAGTCGTCGGTATCCTAATTTATTTATTTTTTGGTATCAATGCAATCCCTGGCGCACAAACCACATTTGGTTTGAATCTTTTAGGTTCACAAGCCATCCAAGTATCAGATTTAGTTGTCCCTGCCCAAGGCACAATTTATCTGATGGTAGGAATTGTCATTTTTGCTGGCGCATATCAACTGGCTAGAGGTGTCAAATCTACAGGTTTATTAATTGGCATCATTGCATTTACATTTGTAACCGCATTCCTCACTTGGGCAGCACAAGATAAATCTTTCAACCTAACCGGCATGTTAAGCAGTTCACTCGTTCGGGCTACACCCATTGCCCTTGCCGCATTATGTGGTGTCATCAGCGAACGTGCCGCCGTGATTAATATTGGTATTGAAGGCATTATGTTAATGACAGCCCAAATTGCAGTAGTCACTGCAACCATGTTTCAAAATTTATATGTTGGATTAATCGCCGCCATTCTTTTGGGAGGCTTGGTTGCCGCATTTCATGCTTTTCTCGTCATCCGTTACAAAGTTGACCAAACCGTAAGTGGCGTTGCTATTAATATCATCGGAGCAGGCTTCACTTCTTTCTTTAGTTCAAAATATTTACAAGGCGCAACAGACACTCTCAATAACTCTGGAACTTTCCCAATTATCTCTATTCCATATCTTTCAAAAATCCCAGTACTTGGACCAACACTCTTTGAAAATAACATTATTGTTTACCTCATGTTGATTCTCGTAGTACTCATGCACATTTTACTGTTCTACACACCTTGGGGTCTTCGCACACGCGCAGTCGGTGAGCACCCCAAAGCCGCAGATACACTTGGTATCAATGTGTACCTAACCCGCTATGTCAATGTAATTCTAGGTGGCATGATTGCAGGTTTAGGCGGGGCATATTTCACCATCGGTTCCGTTGGTCGTTTCGATGAATTAATGACCGCCGGCAAAGGTTTCATTGGTCTTGCCGCCACAATTTTCGGCAAATGGAGTCCAATTGGCGCATTTGCCTCATCACTCATTTTCGGCTTCGCAGATTCTCTCCAAGTCAAACTCCAAATTTTACGCGTTCCAATTCCATCAGAATTTTTATTAATGGCACCATACATCGTCACCATGATTATTTTGACAGGTGTCGTCGGCAGAGCGATTCCCCCAGCCGCAGATGGTCAACCCTACGAAAAATAAATCGCCTCTTACTTCGGGTCAACATGATACAAAATCCTAAAGGTTTATCTTAGCCTTTAGGATTTTGTTATAAGAACTAGGAGGGATAGAACAAATATCATCCTGCGGTAAAATATCAAATTGAAGGAGAAAAGATGAAGAAAAAAACACGCCTCTTCAATGTATTATTCATATTGATATTATTTCTTAGTGCCTGTAACCTCCCAACCGATGACCAAGGTCAAGGGTTAAGTTCCACAGCTGCGGCGCAAACAGTTGAAGCGTTACTTAGCGCAACACCTGCAAATGCCACACCTATCTTCACAGCTACAGCATCTGGACCAGCCACATTAACTCCAATTCCATCCCCTGTATTCACAAATACGCCAGCCGCCACTGCAACACCCAATTGCCCACTCGCACAATTTGTTACCGACGTCACCATACCAGATGGAACCGTCATGAATCCTGGTCAAACATTCAATAAAAAATGGAGACTCAAAAACATCGGTGCCTGTGCATGGAATGGATATTCACTTGTTTTCGATAGTGGCGAATCTATGAACGGACCTGCCACCAAAGCCATTGGCACAGTCAACCCCGGACAAGAAATTGATATTGATGTTGACCTGAAAGCCCCAAATACCGCTGGAACTTATCGTGGCTATTGGCGACTCGTTACAAATAGCAATGTACTTGTACCTGTTGTCAGTGGATATCAAGGTAGAGCATTTTATGTAGAAATAAAAGTTGCAGCACCTACAAATACCTTGCCACCTGCTATCGCTCAAGTTATTCTAAACAACTTAACAAATGAGGATGGGTTTGTTACTTCTTCTGGTTCTACAAACCCCAATCCAAATGTTGGAGATAACAATTCTAATGAAGCTGTGCAAGCATTCGTCAGTTTTGATATGTCTGCTATACCGGCAGGTGCAACGATTGTAAAGGTAGAGGTTGATTTTAGTGGCTATGACACATTAGGCAATCCATGGAGTTTAAGCGATGGATGTTTGCGTGCATATGCTCAAAATTATGGCACACTTGATGCTGGAGATTATGTTCCCAATGGGGATCCTAGTGGCGCATATCTTCGTTGGTGTGGGGCAGGTGAATTGAGTTCTGTCTTTGAAAATGCCGACATGAAAACACTCGTTCAAAGTGCAGTGGGGAGTTCGAGACTACAATTAAGGTTACAATTTAAGTCTCCAAACCCAACCATAAATGGCACTGCTGATATGGTGAGATTTGGAAATATTAAGTTAATTGTTACATATCAATAGAGAATATTAATTTTCTATGTGAAGTTAAAGCACTCGGTCTCCGGGTGCTTTTATTTAACAGTATAATCTTTTTATGAATGAAAGGAAAAAAATGTTCAAATCAAGAAAATATTTTGTCTTTGCTACATTAACTATCATTGGTTTAATCTTTTCAGCCTGCGGGAGTGCAGATACTGAAATGGCTATCCAAACTGCAGTGGCAGAAACTGTTGCCGCGCAAAATACAAGCCAACCCTTAAGTACAGAAGCGCCTGTATCCACTTTGATTCCAACACAAACACCATATCAATTACCAACTTCTTTACCTACATCTATCTCACCAACTGCTCCAAGTGGTTCTTCCAATTTTGGTTGTGCGAGTGCCAGCCTACAAGATGAAACCATTGTTGATGGCACAATTTTCAAACCGGGCGAACAGTTTACAAAAACTTGGTATATCACCAATACTAGTACCTGTGTTTGGGATACCAATTACAAAATTGTTTTCTGGGATGGAAATGTTTTAGGTGGTGGATATGTATATAATTTGCCTCAAATTACCGGTCCCGGACAAACTGTACCCATTTCTTTAGTTTTAACCGCACCAACTACCGATGGCACGTATCGCTCCGAATGGAAATTGCAAACACCGGACGGTATCAACTTTGGTGTAGGTTACCTAAACGCAGCATTTTATACAGAGGTTGAGATTTCTTCTGCGACAACCCCAGATTTTGGTGTGACTTCAGTCACACTGGTTATTGATAGAGAACCAGATTATGGTTGCCAACCAGCAAATATTGATTATTGGGCAATTGTTACAATTACTACGAACGGACCTATTGAATTTAAATATAGAATACTCCATTCAGATGGAGGCCATGGGTCTATTCAAACCTTGAAATTTACCAAAGCAGAGAAAGTGGTCTTAAGCGACCATAGATGGCGTGTTGGTCGTGCTAATTCTCAAAATGATAATCGTTGGATGCAATTCGTGATCCTTGAACCTTTTTACAAAGAATATGAAAAAATTGGCTTCGAGTTTTTCTGCCCGTAATAAAATTTGTTGAGCAAGTGAATCACTTGCTCAACACCATAATGGGAACTTTTCCATTAATTGGTTCGTCCTTAAACTTTAGAGAAATGACCAAACGGAGGAACCATGTCTCGTAAACCTTTACTACTTACATTTGCAATTTTATTGATTGTTCAACTTGCCTGCAACGCGCCATCTAACTCAGCCACACCGGATACATTTGCCACACTCAATGCGCTTTACACCGCCTCTGCTCTGACGGTTGAAGCTGGTGGCACTGCGACGCCTGGATTGCCACTTCCGACAGCCACAATAGGAACTGCCGCCCCGACAAATACTGCTGGGACGCAATCAGCAGGTGTAACGTCGAAGTGTGACGCGGCACAATTCTTAGCAGATGTTACTTATCCTGATGGGAGTACACTTGCCCCCAACACTTCATTTGTAAAAATCTGGCGAATCAAAAATGTTGGCACTTGTACATGGACAACATCATACGCTTTAGTATTCTTTGGCGGTGATGCTATGAGTGCGCCATCTGCTGTGGCTTTAGCAGGAAGTGTTGCGCCTGGTCAATACATTGAGATTCCTGTTACATTAAAGTCGCCAAATTCAGATGGAAATTTCACCGGTTATTGGAAATTACGTAATGCTTCGGGAAATTTATTTGGAATTGGTACCCAAGCCGATACTGCTTTTTGGGTAAAAATTAAAGTGACAGGACCGGCATATGTTGCGTACAATTTTGCCAATAATTATTGCCAAGCTGAATGGTCGAATGGAAACAGTATGCTTCTTTGCCCCGGCACAGAGGGTGATGCAAATGGTTATGTTATTAAATTAAATAAGCCAAAATTTGAAAATGGTACTAACTCTGATGATGTTGGATTATTAAGTGTGCCACGCGGTGTTAGAAACGGTATTATTAGTGGACAATTCCCTGCATTTACAGTTCAAACTGGCGACCGTTTTCGTGCGTTGGTATATTGCCAACATCAAGCCACAAAGTGCAATGTTACTTTTAAGCTAAACTACCTCAATAATGGTCAGATAAAAACGCTTGGTACTTGGAACGAAGCTTATGAAGGAAAATATTACACAATTGATTTAAACTTAAACAGCCTTGCTGGTGAGACTTTAAAGTTCATCTTAGAAGTGAATGCCAATGGTGGTCACAATGAGGATTATGCCATTTGGCTGAATCCTCGCATCGTAAGAGTAGGAAATCCCCCTCCATCAATGACTGCCAGCCGTACCCCTACTATTACCCTGACACCTACATCTACTTTCACAACCACTTCTACATTTACGTTGACTCCTACCGAAACACCTACAGAAACGCCTACTCCATAGTGCGTTATAATTAAGTTTAGAATTTTCGGAGGTTGCAATATGAAATTCGGAGGTTGCAATATGAAATCAAGTAAGTTAATTTGGTTGGTGGGAGCATTAATAGTATCTCTTGCTCTTAGCGCTTGTAACATTGGAGCCACTCCACCACCTACTGAAGATGTTGGTGCAATTCAAACTCAGGCTTTTGAAATCGTGTTAACTCAGTCTGCTTTGCAACAAACACAAACAGCTGCAGCAGTTCCACCAACACCATTACCTACTAATACATTGGTTCCAACCAACACATTACCTCCTTTAGCTACTTCTTCTTTTGGTGCAACTAATACACCATTTTCAATTAATACTCAACAACCAGGTATTACTCCGCTATCAATCAATACTTCACCTACAGTAGGAGTTATTAGTACTACTACTACAAAAAATGGTTGCAATGATGGATATTTAATTAGCGAATCTCAACCATATGATGGAAAGACTATTCTTGTCAACAAAGAATTTACAAAGAGTTGGGATTTCATTAATGTTGGAACATGCACTTGGGATGAAGGGTATACGTTTGCTTTCATTGAAGAGTTTTCAACTGGAGGAAGGTGGGGTAAGGATTATGTTATTCCTAAAAATGGAACTTTTATAAAGCCTGGTGAAACTGTAACTTTTACAGTTTCATTAAGAACGCCGAAAACTCCTGGTGAATATATTTGGTATTTCAAATTAAAGGATGACTCTGGGCAGTTCTTTGGTTCATTGGTATGGACTAAAATTGTTGCAGTGACTGAATAACAATGAAACGAGGATAGATGACCAAGATCTTAAAATTTATCTTTTTGATAGTTTTTCTTGCTGCCTGTGCACCTGCCACACCGATTGAACCCACGCCGGATGTGAATGCGATTCGTACTTCTGCCGCCAGCACCGTTGTAGCAGAGTTGACCTTAACCGCCGCCGCTTTCACACCTACCTCTGCACCACCTACTGATACACCAATTGCAGAAGAACCAACTGCTACAGCAACTCAAATTACAATTGTTTCTACAGATCCGACCCAAATTGCACTCGGAACCCCCGGCGCATTATGTGACGATTATGATTTTGACCTCACAACATTAGATGTGACTATCCCAGATGGTACACCTATGACCCCCGGACAAGAATTTGTTAAAACATGGCGAATCAGAAATACCGGCATCTGCACCTGGAATACTGAGTATCAAGCCATCTTTTCATACAGTTCCCCACCAAATGAAGATATGGATGCTCAACCTATTCCATTAACTGCACTCGTCGCCCCCGGACAAGAAGTGGATGTTTCTGTACAATTCACAGCACCCACCACACCCGGCGAATACACCGGCTATTGGACAATGGTCAACGCGGCAGGGATTCCTTTTGGTCAACGAGGAAAGCAGTTAATAGTAAAAATTGTTGTTCAACAATAATTTGATTAACCTCAAACAAGCCATAAAAGAAAAAGCGCGCCAGCTAGGATTCATCTTGGCTGGCGTTACTTCTTCTGAACCGCTTGAAAACTTCAACATTTTTCAAAATTGGATAAACAAAAATTATCATGGGGAAATGAAATATCTTGAAACAGAACGAAACTTTACACGTCGTGCTGACCCAAAACAAATTTTGCCTGAATGTAAATCCATTTTAGTTTTAGCAATTCCTTATACCCCTATCTCAAAAGAAAATTCAAATTTACAAATCGCTTCTTACGCGCTTGGTGATGATTACCATGATGTTCTTCCCCAAAAATTAAAAGCCATTGTCGAATTTATTGAAGAGCAACTTGACGAAAAAATTCCAAACCGATATTACACAGATAGCGGACCTATTCTTGAAAGAGAACTTGCTCAACGCGCAGGCTTGGGTTGGATTGGAAAAAATTCCATGCTTATCAATCCGAAAGCAGGTTCAACTTTTTTTCTGGCAGAAATTTTATTAGGTATCGAACTCGAACCCGATGAATCATTTTCCACAGATCATTGCGGCACTTGCAATCGTTGCATCACGGCTTGCCCGACCCATTGCATCCTCCCAAATCGCACGCTCGATTCAAATCGTTGCATTTCATATCTCACCATTGAACACAAAACTGAAATTTCAGAAGAGTTAAGAAATCAAATAGGAAATTGGATTTTTGGATGCGATGTTTGTCAACAAGTTTGCCCGTGGAACAGATTCTCCCAACCAGCCGATTCTGCTTTTGAAACAAAAATCCCGCTTCCCGTTCTAAGTGGAGACCTGCTTCTTGACCCTGAGGCATTTAACCAACGTTTCAAAAAATCTCCCATCAAACGTACCAAGCGACGTGGGTATGCTCGAAACATTGCCATCGCAATTGGAAATAATAAAAACAAAAAAGATATTCCTTTGCTTGAACAAGCACTACAAGATGATGAATCATTAATCCAAACTCATGCAAAATGGGCATTAGAAAAAATAAACAATGAATAAATTACTAATCGCCACCAATAATAAAGGCAAGGTGATTGAACTTCAAGAATTGCTCAAAGACTTACACCTTCAATTACTTACACCATTCGACATTAACTTAAATCTCGAAGTCATTGAAGATGGAAAAAATTATCAAGAAAATGCTGGCAAAAAGGCACACGAATTCGCCCAAGCCAGTGGATACATTTCCATTGCTGATGATTCAGGTTTAGAAGTGGATGCACTGAATGGTGCGCCAGGTTTATATTCGGCAAGATATTCTCCAAAACCAAATGCGACTGATAAAGATAGAAGAATGTATCTTTTAGAAAATTTGAAAGACAAACCTCGCGCATGGACAGCACACTTTCATGCCACGATTGCCATTGCCACACCAAAAGGTGACATTGAATTTGCCGAGGGAAATTGTTACGGCGAAATTATCCCCGAAGAGCGTGGCACAAACGGTTTTGGATATGATCCTATCTTTTTATTTTCAGAGTTAGGCAAAACAATGGCGGAATTAGAGTCTGAACATAAGAATCGAATCAGCCATAGAGGATTGGCTGTGGCAAATACAATACCAGTTTTGAAAAAAATGCTTTTACTATAATTTATAAAGGTATTTTTGATGAGAAAAACAAATTATAAAAACTACTTATTGATATTCCTAATTAGCTTAATTACAATTGGATGCGTACCCTCTACAACTACACCTCAAGTGTATAAATTTACTCCTACTCCTTTCTCTCCAGTAAATACAAAATTAATAACCCCAACACTGGATTCCACTCCATTTCAACTTATCCCTACACTTACGAAAGAAGAAAGCCGTATAGAGGTTGAAGATTTACTTACTCAAACTTCTGATTGTAAACTTCCATGTTGGTGGGATATTATCCCAGGTCTTACACTTTGGGGAGAAGTTGATAGTTTTTTAATAAAAATGAATGCACCATTTTTAGAGTTCTCTGAAACACAAACCACACATTACGCCTCTGAACTTGGTCGCCCGGAAATAGATTATTCGCTGAGCATGGAAATTATTGTTGACAAAAATTTACTAGTTAATAACATTGTTATAACTTCATTGGATATCTTCAATTTAGAAAAATTTCAAAATATTTGGAAGAATTATCAACCTCTTCAAATACTTAAAACTTATGGAATACCATCTAGAATCTGGCTTGAAACAGGAGGGATAGAAAACAATAATCTACTTGGAGGGATGTTGTTTTTATTTTATGATGAAAAAGGTTTTCTAATTACTTACCCAATAATTGGAGAAGTAAATCAAGAGTATTATCAATTTTGTCCAGGAATTGGAACTCAAATCAATTTATTTATGCGATCGTTGGATAGTCCTGCTACTTTGAATTTTTTGGCTAAAGATTTGATTTCCCCCGATTATATTGATATCCTAGAAGAAGCAACAGGAAAAACCATTGAAGAAATTTATTTCCATATTATTAAAACAGGGTGTTTTGAAACGCATAAAAATATTGGACCCTAATTTGTAAATCTTATTGATGAAATTACAAAATGTTGAAGTTGTAGAATCAATTTTCCCCTTAAGAAAGCGGCGCGTTGAGTTTATCGAAACGAAGCGGATTTATTTTCTACGGGCGTGATGGAGTCTATCAGCTGCTTCTTCAGTTAGCGGAATGTAGACTTGAATCTTCGTTCCCTTTTTGGGTTTTGATTCAATTTGAAAATATCCATTGACTAATTCAGCACGTTCACGCAAGTTGACCATGCCTAAACTACTACTGGAACGTTTATCGTAATTTTGGGTAACAGATTGCACGTCAAAACCAACGCCGTTATCAATAATTTCTAATAGCACCACGCCTGTATCTACTTGACGAAGTTTGACTGCGATGGTTTCAGCGGATGCATGTTTACGTGCGTTATTTACGGCTTCTTCAACAATATAAAAGATAACACCTTGCTTGCCCATTTCAAGTTGTTGTGTAGCGCGTTCTTCAATATCCACCACAACTTTTTGTGAATAGGTTTCCATCATTTTATCTGCCATGGCTTGAATGGCGGCGGCAAGACCTTGCGACTCAAGAATGAGTGGACGCAATGTGAACAACATGTGACGAATTTCTTTGGTGGTACGATGTGCAAGTTCTTCAAGTTTGGTCACTTCGTCTGATGCGGCTTTCACGTCTTTAGACAACATACGTTTTGTGATGTTCAAACGCATTGCCATTGCGGCGACAGATTGTGTGGGACCATCATGTAAATCACGCGCCAATTTTTTACGCGCTTCTTCATAGACTTCTGCCATGCGTTCTTTTTCTTCAACCAAATCTTGATACAAACGTGCATTTTGAATCGCAATGACAGATTGTCTGCCAATAATATCTAATAATTTGATTCTATCGGCATTGAAATAATCAGGTTCGGGGTGAGCAAATAATAAAACACCATAGACATTGAAACCACTGCGTAATGGGAAACAATATCCGCTCGTACAATTGCGCAATGCGACTACTTTACCAAGTTCAGGGTCGTAACCAATATCTTTGAATGTGATTGGGTCGCCTTCATCTAAAGCGCGTTTGAGAATACCTTCTGCCGCATCAAATGTGACGCGCATATCGGCTTGTGTAAAACGACGCGCAGAACCAACGCGCAATTTTCCTGCATTGAATAACATCACAGCACCTACAAGCGGGTCACTGACTGATTCTTCAATATCAGGGTTTAATGCGGCGGCACTCATATCCAGTGCTGAATCAAGCACGCGTTTATAACTCAATGTAGATGAAAGTGTAGAAGTTAGTTCATAAATGGCGCGCATACGTTCATTTTGAATAGCGCGTTTCTTTTCTTCGGCATCTACCCATAAGGCACGATTCTTACGCATGGTGCCAATTAAACGCCTTCCAATAAAGCCAAAAATAATTCCTAAAAGAGAAAGGATGGCGGCAACAAAAAAGGATAAAGACAAATTCTCTTCCGATTGCACACCGATGATTAAAACAAAAGCACTGAAAATAATGGCTGAAAGGGTTGCTCCCCATAATTCAAAATAAACTGAGCCTGTCAAAATTGGCAATAAGCCAGCCCAAAAAGCAGGTCCGCTCACGCCGCCTTGCACAAAATAAAATGCCCCCGACAAAAGCAAATCTATAGTCATATTGATACGGCGGTGATAATTCATACGAATATTCAAGCCCGCCAGAGCCGTCATACCAAGGTTCCAAAGTATCATTAATCCGAGGGGCCAAACGGAGGAAAGTTCTAATTGTTGCCCCAAACCAAGTGACGCAATAAGCCCAACCAGCACAACCCAGCGTAATGAGATGGCAAACCAATCTGCCATGTAGGGGGTATCAAAGCGTCTCAACATTTCGTCCTAATCATAACGAATAAATCGCACATCGGCAACTTTTTGGACGTTACAGGTAGATTACACCTCATAGCCCATTTTAGGTAAATAATTGGCTAACTTCTCAGCCATGATTTTTTGTTGTTCAGTTGTATAGGACTCTCGAAACCTGCCGATTTTTCCCTTGAAAAAATGCAGACCTTGTTGCTTGTCACCTGCACCTGGGCGATATTTTTCGCCTCTTTCTTTGACCTGTAAACTGGTTCTGTCTAAATTGAGAAATTGTACTAGCCTGTTAAATTCTTCGTCATAATTTGTCAGCAAATCTTCATAACGCGCTATCAATACATTTTTTTCTTTCATCCACTTTTCCCAAATGTAAACATATTCCATCATGAAATTTACGCAGTCATCAAATTCTAACAAATGAGAAAAAGCGTTTGGTCTGCCTTTTGCCAAAGCACGTTGACCATAATCATACGCTGATAGCATAGCATCGCGTGGGTCACGATAAATGTAGGTGACGCGAAGCAAGCCGAGGCTTGAAAGGAAGCGTGAAGCAGTCGTAGGGCTAGAATGGGCTTTAATCACAAACGTATTTCCTAACAAAGCAGGAATCGAAACCATCGCCATTCTTCTTAATGATAAAACGCTGATGTTGCAATTGACTTCGGTAAGAATATTTTGTAATTTATATTTTTCACGAATCACACGCGCATCAGCCGCACCACTTGACATCATCAAATCATTAATTAAATTATAGTGCCAGCCTGAACCTGCACGTGGCATTCCGACAGAAAGAACAATCATGAATTTTCCTTAAATAGATTTGTAGATAAGCCCACCATAATTCCTGAAACCAACCAAATGTTTGGTGTAGTAAAAGAATCTTGTGTGAAATTATAAAATGTGACCGCTAACCATGCAAACACACCCGCAATTACTGCAAAACGAGTCCATGTTTGATTTTGTTTGAGTAATGAAAGCATATCACCTAAGACATGAAATTGAAATGCGAGGAATAAAAAGAATCCAATGATGCCTGTTTCGGCTAACAAACGAATGTATAAATTTTTCGGGTTTGGATACAAACGGCTTTCTGGACTCAATTGTCGTGCAATTTCTGGCAACACCGTCAGAGACCAATCTGGCAAGTTTTGATACATGGTGAATCCGCTTGCACCCAAGCCCACACCTGTGATTGGATAGTTTTCAAATACTGCATACCCAGCGGAAGAATACGCGCCTCGTGAACCCGCGTTGATTTCGACTATAAATTCATCTAATGTTTCCGCGTCTGCTTGCCACAAATTGCTGAAAATTTCACGTTGACCAAGAAATGCAATCACTCCAAACAATAAAGCAAAGATGACTGCAATAATTCCAAATCGAAATACTATATCTATCTTTCTTTTACGAAAACCATTGATAAACCAATTCCAAACTGATTTGATGACATCACGCCCTAAAAATAAAAATGTTAACCCAGCCGATGCGACGATGGTTAATAATCCACCGCGAGAAAAAGTTCCTAATGCCACAATTAAAGATAAAACTAATAAAACAGATTCAAGCCATTTGAATTTTGTGATGTGATAACTTGTTAATATCGAAGCGAACAAAAACGGAATGAACATCGTCGCCAATTGACCTGCCAACCAAGCAGGTTCATACGCCAAGCCTGAAATACGATTCGTTCTAACCAATTCACGCATAGAAAAAGATAACTGTAATTTTGTAATGGTTTCTCTATCAAAGATATCGGTGTAAAAAGTGACAGCTTGTAATCCACTCCATGCAATTGTGATGATTAATCCTACAAATATCCATTTGACTGTAAATTTCAAATCCTCTTCATTCTTATTCATCCACACTGCACTGACAAAAAACGCAATTCCGATAAACAAAGTGACTAAGGCGCGAATCGCACGCCCATCATACGGTTGTCCGCGCAGGGGAATGGGATTAATCAATGCGCCAATGCTTGCCGAAACAATCACAAACAAAACAAACATGCCTAATGCCATAAAAGCATTTGGGATTTGCAATTTAATTTCTTTTTTCCAAAATTGAATCAATAAAAGCGGAAATAAAAATACCAGTGGCAACAAAGCCAATGGGCGAACCAATGTGCTTTCGCCTAAAAACGGAAACCAACGAAAACTGGTGATGGGTAAAGTGAGCATGGTCAGTGCCCAGAAGATTTTTATAAGATTAGCCACAGAGAACACAGCGTTTTTCATTTTTGTTTTGGTTTTACAAATAGCACTGCAAAAACTGCAAGCAATAGAAACACACTTGAACCCGCTAATAAAAACGAACTCAATGGAATGCTTCTCTCAACTGGCAAACTCTCTGATTGAGTCACTTCCAAGCGTACAAACTCATTGATATTTCCCGCTTCAATTTCAGTTTGTACTTTTTCTACAAAAGCAGTTGCCCAAACAGATGCTAAAGTCTGTGCCACTTGCGGATTTGAATCATCGGCATAAAAATGCCAGCCCGCTTCCATAGGTTGTGCAAGATTCAATTTCTCATCACGCAATTCATTCAATGAAAAATGAAGTTGCTCAGCAGAAAAAATCAATAATGAATTCAATACTTCATCAGACCAAGCAATTTCAACCATCTTACGCGTTTCACGTTCAAGATAATAAAAATACTGACGGTCATTATCAGTCGGAAATGCTTCTTCTAAATTAAAATCCACATTGACAGTTGCACGCGCGCGATATGGTGGGGGAGCAACATAATACACAGCCGCGCCAATCAATGCGCCAATCAATGCACCTAAAACCCAAAATCGCCATGCTTTCAGCAAACGAATCAAATCATCAAGAGAAGGGGAGGAGAAAATGAAATTCATAAATAATTACCAATTACTTTTTTATCCGCCATTTCCACAGCGGACCAATTACTTTCCGTAAATAATATTTTGCCACAATCGTCGCAAAAAAACTAGATCGGAAGAGCACACGTCTGAA
>ERZ761610.548-NODE-548-length-28506-cov-45.752873_pt1 | contig 28506 bp, 28 predicted proteins | sample MGYA00512164_ERZ761610 | MGnify/ENA primary metagenome ERZ761610 (study PRJEB28899, sample SAMN02850038) | bioreactor sludge metagenome | biome: EBPR Sludge; feature: EBPR Bioreactor; material: flocular biomat | place: Australia: Thorneside Wastwater Treatment...
AGAAATTTAAAGACGCTTTTGCCTCTCCTAGATGCACGCTAAGGGGCCAGTTCTAGAAATTTAAGTTTAAATTCATGATTATGCCCGGTCGGCCGCGAAAATCGTGATCTCTCGCGAAATTAAGGTAAGGAATTAACTGATAATCAAATATTTTTCGATAGACTAACTGGCTCCAAGCTACCGAAATGTCGTAGCTGTCCAAATGATAGTTAGGTTGATTTTTTCCATTAAAAATTAAACTATATGAAATTGAACTGCGTCTATCAACAAATTGACCAATCGAGAAACCATTAGCAGTAGTCAGTAAATGCTTTTTGTCTTTATATTCTCCGTTGTTAATTAAAGTTAAATTATAATATTTAGACAAACCAAAGCCAAAATTCGTTGCGATGTAGAACCCGGCGCCATCATTAGGGTCTGCAAAAAGTTCGAGCTTGGGGTTAATGCTATACTTAGGCCATTCTGCCAAGCTTTCAAATGTTAACGAGTGAGAAATTTTTAGAGGATCACCTAAATCAATACGTGGCTGGAAGCTAGTGTTTACATTCCCCAACTTTCTAAATACCCCTACGGACGCCCCGTAGTTTTGTTGTCTAGGCGTCTGACGTAGATAGCCTCGCTGAACACCGCGACGTTCTTCGCTCTCATCGTACGAGGTAAATTTTAACATCCAATACTCTTCGACGTTCGGTAGTCGTAAATTTAAGCCAATACTAGTGGAGTTGTGAGTTCCTTCACCGTCTAACATGATCGTACTATTTTGCACTTTCACACTGGTTTCATTTCTTCGGCGGGTAATTCGTTTTCCCATGATAAAGGTATCTAGGCCATCCGCTAATTCATCAAAATAACCAGAAATAGCAATGTTACCTTCAATAAACTGGGCCTCTAGGTCTTCGTTCAAGATAAAAGGGCCTTCTTTTTTTCCGTCCTTATTTTCAACATCTTGGATATTGCCTGACTTAGCGCTCGTATCCGTCTGCGCGTACACAAACACCTCAACGAATAGAATTAGAAAAATAAGCAAAGCCACCTTCAGCACACTATGTCCTTAAAATTTAAATTGAACTTTACTGATCATCGGATCTAATCTTCATTCATGCAAAACTTAAAATTGGTTTTCTTACTCTTTTTTTATGGTTTCACTGATCTAGCTACAGCGTATACTCCTAAAGAGGGCAACGTCACTGCTAATTTAGGGCCATTTGTGTACAAAACTAACTTTAGGGGCTCTGACTCTGGAGTTCAATCCCCAATTCTTACCGGAACAGCTTTACTCGTTAATGGCGACATCAACGAGCGAGGTGCTTTAGAAATTGGAATGTTCTATATGGATAAATATTTTTTTCGGGAAAAAGACGGAAAATATTTAGCGGAAAACACCAACTTAATACATATCACGATGGGGTATCGCCGCTTTCTAACTTCCTATCTTTCAACTTCTTTTTCCTTATTTTCTTCTTATTCAATCGGAAATCCTCATATTTATCGCAACGAATTTACCATCGAGCAAGATGTCGATACATCGGCTCGAGATATCACCGAATATGGATTTGACCTAGCCATCCAATACGAGCTTTGGGAAATGGAACGATTTTCTGTGGTCTCTGATATACGCTATGCTTATTCGGTCACCAACAAGCTCAACGAACGCGGCGACCATTACGGTGCGTTCATTTCATTGCGCTATTTCGTCCAAGACAAAGAAGGTACTTACAAAAAACAAAACGAGGTTAAAACGCCTTAGCTTAGCATGTAATATGCAGTAATAATCCTGGTCCGCGTATAGACGATAAGGATTATGTTATGAGCATTAGCCGCTTTTTTAAGTCCCTTTTTGCCCGATTTGATCTGGAACAAACGTCCACATTTGCCGCCTCATTATCCTACTATACCGCTTTGTCTCTAGCACCACTACTGATTATTTTTATCTCGGTCTCTTCGGCCTTTTCGGTCAACCTCTTAGAAAATTTCATTTCACAGGTTCACGGACTTATTGGTCCCGATGCCGCTACGGCGTTTGAACTCGTGATGCAAAACGCAAAGGAAAGACCAGACTTAGCATCCGCATCCGGGATCTTCGGGATTGTAACATTGCTATTTTCAGCGAGCTTAATTTTTGGAGAACTTAAAACAGCACTGAATCATATTCTATTTAAAAATGCAGACATCGTTCCAGAAATGACGAATTGGCAAATGTTTTTCCACTTTCTAAAGTCAAGAATACTTCATATAGGCTTTGCTCTAAGTTTCATTTTTCTAATGGTAGTATCACTTACTATTTCCTCACTAATTTCCGCAACGTTTAGTTCATATCAAGAGTTTTATCGCATTTTAAATATAGGTGTTTCGTTCTTGTTTTATGTGGGCGTCTTTTCGCTACTTTTTCGATATTTGCCCGATAGAAAAATTTTTTGGCGCAATAGTTTTCATGGCGGCATTATCACCGCGCTATTATTCGTACTGGGAAAAGAACTTATTGGTCTCTATATCGGCAACAGTGCCGTTGGTTCTGCTTACGGTGCCGCAGGATCGATTATTGTTTTACTTGTATGGGTTTACTATTCCTCACTCATAACATTTATCGGTGCCCATGTCAGCGCATTACTTTTCTGGAAGGACAGCAATCATGAAAACACTTAAAAAACTATTTAGGTCCCCTTACTTTTGGGGAGTAATCCTATTCCTGATTATTGCACGCGCCGTAACTCCGATTTTTATCTTAAGGCAAACAAATAAATTCTTGGCTAACTTTTCGGAAACCTACTCCGGCCACATTGAAGATTTTGATATTAGCCTAATCAGAGGAGCGTATCAGATGGAGGGATTCAGCCTCAGACTTAAGGCACAACCCGAGGAGGAATTCGTATTTATCCAAGTGGTTGACGTTTCTATTGCATGGCGTGAATTATTTATGGGCAAGATTAATACAGATATCGAAGTCGACAAAGCGAAATTAGTTATCACAAACAAAATCATGAACGCCTTTTCTAAACAGCCAAATGAATCTAAAAAAGACTCCGAGGAAGCTGCTAGCAAATTATTTCCAGTCCGAGTGGGACGCATCGACGTTAAGAACTCGAACTTTGAATTTGCCGAGCTATTATCTATACCCGAAGCACAAAGGTGGAGAATCTCAAATATGCAAGGGCGTCTGAGCAATGTCACAGCGAACGAAAATGCACCGTTGTCGTTACTCTCTGCCCGTGGCGATTTGTTTAACTCATCGACCATCAAGATAGTCTCCCAACTAAATCTTCTTAAGAAACCAATTGCATGGGATGTTGATGTTGAACTACGTGAATTTAATCTGCCTAACGCCAACGGATTTTTGAAAAACAAGGTTCCCATGACTTTTACGTCTGGAAAACTAGATTTATATTCTGAAATTAGATCGGAAAAAAATTCGATTCAAGGTTATGTAAAGCCATTTTTACACAAAATAGACGTAGTCGCAAATGCGGAAGTATTTAACGGCTTTAAGCAATTCGCAATAGAAGTTTCGGCCGCAACGGCCAACTTAATATTGAGATCTGCAAAAGATAAAACTTTGGCGACGAAAGTTTTATTTTCCTACGAAAAAGGCGAGTTTAATATTAACTCTGCAAAAGCTATCTCTGAAGCATTTAAAAACGGTTTTTCAGAAAAAATACCCGAAGGTATCGATGACGAAATCAGCTTATCCAAAGACAGCATGAACATTTCTAAAAGAGAGGACTAAATTATGAAAAAACTTCTATACCTAATTATTACAATAGGCATCAGCTGTTCACAAAAACCCAAAGCCGTAGATAACGTCTCTCAAGGCGATCCTAAACCTACAAATTCCGCTAGTATTGAGGCTAAACAATTAGCTGCCGAAGAAGAAGCTCACGCAGTTGTAGAAATTGTTTTTAAAAAAGGTTCTTCTGAATTATCTCCAGATTCAAAAAAGAAAATAAAAAATTTGCTTTCCAAAATTGGAAAAACTCAGAAAGTTGATGAAATAAAGCTCATTACTTGGTCAGACGAAGAATACCCATCACCTGATCAAGCTGAACTTTCACAAGGCCAGCAAATTTTGGTAAGACAACGTAATGCACGCATCAAAAACTTTATTCGAGAGCAAAAGAAGGAAGAATTGGATATCGAGCTGGTCAGTATGGCTGAGCGTTCTGGAAAACTAGCGGACCTGTGGGGAGACGCCGATGCACGTTTGAAAAAGTCACTCGAGGCCGCCGGCATTCCTAATAGTGAAGATCCCAAAAAGGGAACGCCAAAAGCGTCCCGGTCTATTGTTATGCTCATCTTAGAGCCCAATGACTAAAGTTGGTAACGGGATAAATCCAAATATCCCGCCTGCACGGGATCTTTAGCGATGAAGTCTTGGACCATGAAATCATAGTATTTCCATATTCTCGGATCTAGTCTAAGAAGGCCGTATTGATTAAATATCGCATTATAGTCCGATTGATCAAAAATCGCCAATACTGAGTCGATCATTTTCGGAAGCTCACTGGCCTCAATAGCAAATATTTGGTTAGGATACGAAGAATGGTAACCCTTAGCAATCATAAGTGTATCTTGATTTGGATCCGTCCTAATTGATTCAAGCATAATCCATGACACATTTTTTAACTGACGGTTACGGACAACTGTGTAAGTACGCTTTGGTACACCATTTTCATTTATTACAATGAATGCGACTTCAGGAAACCGTCGAGCAAACATTCCTTTTACTCCAGAAATACGCGCTAGCTCTTTTTCTTCGGCGGTTTGATTACTTACTTCCTTTAGTGTCTTCCAGTTAATTGGATCCACGGGACCGCGTACTTTTGAATTCATTCTTTCAAATAGAATATTCTGTACTAAATCAAGCTGACTTGATTTCCCTTTTGTAAATTTCATCCCTGCCGGAATCGGAGAAAATTGTTTTTCATCGAATAAATTAAGCTTATGAGTCGTCAGGAAGCCTCTATACCAAGACTTTTTCAACTTCAGACGCTCTTCAATGGGAAGAAAATCTAAGAAATTATTTTCGGCTTCCATTCTGATGAGATCCATATATACGCGTGTCAGAAACTGGTGGCCAATATTTCCGTAGACATCAAAATTTACGACTAGATTATACACTAAGCGTTCGAATAGTGAATAATCTAACACAAATGCCGTCATTGATAGATCTCCGAATGCTCCCTTTACAACACGGGCACTGCCACCATGGCGCATGATCGTAAGTACCGCATTGTCATTATGACCGTCGCCATCCCAAATATCACTTAGGGTCAAACCATTTGGCCGCACTTTTTGTAACTGCATTCCCCGATTTTTGCGGTATTGATTTCGATCATCAATTAGCTTTTGATAGTCTCCTAGCATATTTGTAATCTCAACCTTAGAACCCCATTGTCCAGGAAGCTTAAGCTGCTCAATAACTTGCTTTGAATAGTCCGGACTTAATACCATTAAATCTGACTGTGGGCTTACGAAAAATGTATAGAATTGTTCTTGAATAGAATTTACGGCATTGGAACCATTACAGACAGGACCTTTGATAAACGTCGAAATGTGATAGTGAGCATCTTCAAGTAAAAACTTGTAGCGTGCTATTTCCGGAATTGACTTAAATGCCATAAAAGGATTGCTAGCTACCATCGGATCAAAGTTCAAACTAGCATCCGGAGTCCACTGGATTTCCATGAAGTTCTTTTTGATCCACGACAACTTTGATAGGGATAAATTGTAAGGAATATGCGTTTTATCTACCGTCGTGCCCGGAGACTTAATAAAGCAATAGTACCAATCATCGATCCCTGGGGAATCACTAGGCCGACGAGTCGGAATTATTTTAGGCCCGTCTTCACACGACGTTGATGAACGAATAAGCTTTAAAAAGTAACGGGGATTAGATTCCAAATAAAAATCGGCCAAGAATAAGTGCTCGTATAAATAACGAGCTACAAATTTTGTTTTCATATCCCGCTGATTTAAAAAATTCTCCCATGCTAATTTGGCTTTTTCTATTTCGGCTGGGAAAACGGTAGGTCTTTCTTTTGGACCTGGGGCCCCCAGGGCAACCCATTCAGTTAAAGTCTCCATATTTTCTTTAGAGATGGCTGGTAAACCATATGGCATCGCCATTTTTTTATCTGCATTTTCTACGACTTTAAAATCACCGATATCATTTGCACAATATTGATTAGATTTAACTTCGTCTTCAGGAACATTTCTTGGAGCAAAACCCATTGCGACTGACTGAAGCAGAATCGACTTAGATGCCTGGCCTACGATATCGTAAAAACCCATCGATCTCCAATCTTGTTCACTGTGTCCGTCTTCGAACATACGTGTGAGCTTGGCTTCTTTCAAACGGGTGCCATCATATACTAAACTATTTCTGATGGCCCCGCGCTTAACGCCTTCATAGCTTTGCAGATTTAACTGACAAGGCGACTCCAAACAACTGTGGCACGCAATACATCGTTGATTAAAGATGGGTTGAATTTCTGAAGTGTAAATATCTTTATCAGAGGATAGTTCGATAGATTGAGTTGTCCGATCACCAGATTTGTCTTGCATGAGTACGCAACTCAAAATCGTGATTAAGCTAATAAAAACTACCGAGTAAAATACATTTCTAAAAAATTTCGACGTCATACTTCTAGGTTAAATGGGATTGAACTAGCCGTACAGGCTAGTATCTATAACGCTAGGGTTAAAGTCGTGTCGATTTCTTTCAACTAATTAATTGGCTTAGCATTGACGGTGTCTTCAATATACTTACCGGCGCGAACTCCTGTATATTTCACCTTTTTCGAAGATTCCGCAGCGATGTAATAGGGATAATACTCTACTTTGTTTTTCTTATGAAAATCATTGTCTGGAGTATCTAATATCGAATCTAATGGATATCTTTTTTGTAGTTCAATTTTCTTAGCCTCATCTTTTTCAGCGCCGATCACTAAAACAATTCCTACATTTTGCCTATTAAGACGATCTTTTACCAAACTGAATTCACTCAAAAAGGCATGGCACGACGGGCACCACGGCGCTACGTAAATAAAAACACAAGATGAAAACTTAAAGCACTTATTAAGTGGCTCTTTTTGATCTTCACTCATTTGATAAACGGCGTCTGTATTTACAAAAAGAATATTCGGACGATCACGGCGATCTTTCATATAAAGCCAAGCTAAGATACCAACCATGATCGCAAAAATGAGTTTCATTTAGTTTAAGCTATTCTCTACGGAAAAGTCGCCCATAACCTTAATAGGAGTTTCTTCAAATTCGTCACTACCTTCGGCTACGTATTTTTTTCTAACGGCTAAAAGTTCCCATTGACCGGTTACACTAAATTGCTTGGTGCCCGGAGGAATTGAAATACCACCACATTTCAAAGGGCACGCTGTATGACCCAATGAATCGATCAAATCCTGTGTAGAGGTAATAGACGTTCCTCTACCTAGGTAGCCATTCCAAGTACCGACTATGAGTTGATCTCCTTCTGAAGCAAGGCTGTAATACATCGATCCCAAAGCCAAATCTGAATATATACAATTGTACTCACCGCCAATTTTCGGGGACTTTAGAGAAAGTTTTAAAACTACTACCCTTATTTCTGATAAAGGGTCATTTAGCTTCCAAGATATTTTTGGATTCGGTAACGTAAAGTAGGCTCCTGCAATAGCGCCAGTCCCCACATCTCCTTTTGCAATTTGCTCACAACTTCGAGTAGTAGCCGGAGCCGGAATAATTACAGCACTCGCTTTCCCTAAGTCCACAACAAGATTTTCAGAGTTTTCATCCTTTTCTTGAGAACAACTTACGTAACTACAAGCGAAAAAAACTAATAAAATTTTAATTACATTTCTCATAAGCAACCTTTTAGTTATTTGCCGTATCTCCATTCTCATTATAGCTCAATATCTTTGGAGTTAAAAATATCAATAACTCAGTGTTCGTTTTTGACATCTGACGCTGTCTAAAAAGAAATCCAACTATGGGAATGTCTCTTAACCCCGGCAAACCCACTTCCGCCTCGGCTGTGTCGTTTTGAAACACACCACCAATTACGGACGTCTGCCCATTTCTAACGATCACGTTAGTTGAAATTTGACGACTATATTTAGGCGCCGAACCCGCAATTGACGGGTCTGAAGCCACACCCGCAAAATCACGAGCGACCTCAATTTTCATTTTTACCGAACCGTTGTTAGTTACCTGCGGAGTCACATTTAAATCTAATTTCAAGTCTAAGGAACTTCCTTCTGTAAACTTTCCCGTATTGTCTTTAGAAACAATTTTGATGTTTGATCCCGCCGAAATTTTTGCAGCATTATTGTTAATTGTAACAATTCGCGGTGACGATAAAACTTTTACCTTATCCTCTTTTTCTAAAAGAGCCAAAGAAGCCTGTAAGTTGCCAATAAAATCGACAACACCGATTGTGAAACCTAAAGAATTTTCTGCTGTTTCTTTAATTGAACCAATTGAAAAGTTAGGCGTAAATTGAGTTTTACCACCTAATTTTACTGACTGACCCGAAAAGCCCCAATTAATTCCCATTTGCTTGCCGAAACTATTGCTGGCCTCAACAATTTTCCCCTCGATTAGAACTTGTTGTGGAGGGGTATCTAAATTCTTAATCATAATACCGACTTGACGAAGAACATCTTCTGTATCCGTGACGATAAAAGAATTAGTACGGGCATCGAAAGTCGCGTTCCCGCGATTTTTAGTCAAGAAGTTAGCAACTAACTTTTCTAAATCCTTTCCTTCGGCAAAGCTGATTGGGAAAAGTCTCACCTTCAAAGGCGCAAGTTCTTCACTGTCTTTTAGAGCCTTAATGGCTTCTTCATTTTCTTTTTTAATATTTTCTAGTGTTGAAATTCTTAGAATATTTCCAATTTTTGTATACCCTAATTTTTTCAATTTTAAAATAACCGCCATACAGTGATCCCATGGCACCGTCTGGATATTAATATCGACCGTAGACGGTGGTATATCGTCAACAATAATATTAGCACCAATTTGTTCTCCCACAAAAAGCAGCAACTCTTTGGTATCGATATCGTTAAAATTACAATCAATTTTTTCGCCATCGAAGTTGTTTGAAGTCAGGGCATCCGCTAAATTTGCATTAGATGCCGCTTTCTGAGTCGTCTGCGGAGCTGCGTTCTGAGTTTCCATTTTATCCGTATTAACCACTTGATCAGTCTGAGTGGCTGCTTCTGTCGTTACAGCAAGTAACGAATTCAATTCCGGTTGAATTAGAATTTCAGGAGCTCCCGGGCGAAGTTCTAGCACTATTCGAGTCGTTTGGTTTGAGGCTGAATAATACGTGGAAACCGCGCCTATACCGCCTTTAAAGTCTTTTAGTAGTAGCGGTCGAGACGCTTTTTTATCCAGTGTTGAATTCGGGATCTCGATAATTAACTGATTATTCGCCGAATTCTTAGATTGTGTGAATTGAAATTCTCCTGATGTTGAAACGACTAACGTTCCACCTGACTCATTTCCTTTAAATTCCACATTAGTAATTTTAACTAAACGATTAACCGGAGGCGCCGGCTGCTCTTCCACGGTCGGCACTGGCTGAGGAGGGACTTCTGCCACCGGTTGTTCTAAAGTATCTTGCGGAGGAGTCTCTTGTGGCACCAAACTATCTTGCGTCGGTGGCTGCTCGGCCCCAAAATCAGTTTGGGCTTGTTCAGTTAGCCCTGGATCCTCTGGCGGTTGCTCAGCAAGAGCATCCCCCGTAGGTGGGTTTTCTGCAAACTCATCAGTCGTTGGAGGCGTGTCTAAATTTTCATTTGATAAGTCGGCATTGCCATCCGTTGAGGCGGTTGCATCTGATGCCGCAAAATCCTCATCACCGCTAGTTGGTTGGCTCGAGCAGGACGTCAACATATAAACTGCCGCCACTAAACAAAAAACAATTCTTTTTACGTCCATGTAAAATACCTCGTTTAGATTAATTTTTCTTTTCTCTAACTTTTAACTCAATTTTTTCAGAAAACTTCTGACCGTCAAAATCTTTAAATTGCTCTATGAAAATACGATCTTTTCGTATTTCAATAATTTTTCCTTCGTTGCGCCCTATCTGCGAATTTACCTTGAGTTTATTTAAACCCTTAACGCCTTTAACAACGATAAGCGCAATTGGATCATTCTTTTTATAAAAAATCCCCTGGACAACGATGTCATCAGGGACAACTGCGGTACGTATATTCTTCTCTAAATTTGAAGTGGACGGATTCGAACCAGTACCTGGTCCCCCATTCGTGGTCGGTAGAACAAACTCTCTATATACTTTAAAGGGGTCACGCCCTTCGCTTCCATCATAGTTAAATATATTTTTATTGATTACTAAACCAGACGCGTCCAGCATTTCCTCGACGCCTTGAGCTGGCACTGGGGCCGGATTTGGCGTCGGTGTTGCGGGGCTAACAGAGGCATTTGGATCTGGAACAGGAGGCGGCTCTTGAGCAAAACCCATCTGAACAATCAAAGTTAAAAGAACAAATGTGACTTTGAAAATCATTTTTGTTCCTTTTTCGCGTCATCTTTAGCTTCAAAAGCGCGATAGCCGTTAATTTCCATTTCTATTTGCAAATTCTGCGCATCTTTTTCATTTGATCGCCGAATAGTGTATTTGGGAATTGTTGTAATACGATCGTAGTTTGCAGCCGCAACAAAAAATTTACCCAATTTTGCATACGTAGTGGCAAAACTTATGCTCACTGGCAATTTCTCAGTAATATCCTCACGAACTGGATTTAGTGGAGTCTTGGATGATATCTGAATCTGTGTTTCTCTAGAAAAATACTCAATAAATGAAATTACATCTGACGTCGTAATGTTACCTGGCAAACGTTTTTGGACTGTATCCAAATTTTTACTTAGTTCAGCCACATTTTTTTTAACAATTTCAGCTCTCGATTCTGTTTCTTTAGTGTCTTTCGCCTTGGCTTCCTCTTGACTAAGAGTCGACTTTAAGCCGGCTAATTTTGTTTCCAATTGATTTGTGCTATCCTGAAAATACAAAAAATAATAGATACCGCAGAAAAATAAGCCGATAAATATTACTTTCGGATAATCTAATGAAACGATACGTGCTAATATCTGAATCACAGCCTTTTCTCCATTTTCACAATCAGCTCGAAGCTTTCTACTTTTTGATTTTCAAAATCGACTGTATTTTGTTTTTGAATTTCACACTCAGTAAATAAGATATTTTCTTTGATTGCTTTTCTCAGTAGTTGAATATCCGATGGATTATGCGATAAACCACGTATCCTAATTTCGCCTTTTACTCCTGTTTCAGACTTCTGATCGAAACTATAAACCATTTCGTCAAACCATAATTTCTGAGGAAGAGTTTTTTGGAAAAATTTATGAATTTCAATTTCATAACCGCGTAGAGCATCCAAGAAATTGATCTTATTAATTTTATCTTGGATCAGCTTTCCTTCTTTTTCAAATTGCTTAATATCATTTACAAATTTTTCTTTGGCCGCATTAAATTTGGCAAGTTCATCGATCCTTTGCTCTAAAGGAGGATATTGAGAAAGAACTTCATCTTGATAGTAATAGTTATCATAAAAATAAAACAGCAAAGGAAACGAAAACATAATCACTAGCCGAGCGAATGCCTGCTTTTGGATATCCTCCCTCGTCATCACTATATCAGAGTTAATTGCAATAGTTGTTAATTGCGGGTTAACTTGTGATCTGATTTTTGAATTTAAGAGGTTAATTCGGATCATGATCTGAAGCCTCTCTTAAAGCCAATCCCAATGAAATTGGCGATAAATTACTAATTTGTTTCATATACGCAGAAGAAAATTTCTTTGGATTTGACTGAATACGCTTAAATGGATTTAATTGTTCAAATTGTATTCCAGTGCTCTTAACAAGAGAGTCAACAAGACCCAAAGTTTGGCACGAACCGCCAGTGTAGAAACAGCGATTTAAAGTAAGACCATTCGTCGAAACATTCAACAAGTCCAGCGAGTTCTTAATTTCTTCAATGATAGATTCTGTTGTAAAATTAATATAGTTAACGACATCTTCAGGAATATCTTTTTTCGTCGATGCCGAAATTTTCAAGGCTTCAGCTTCAGGGAAGGATATACCTAAGTTCTTAGAGATTTCACTCGTATAGTTTACGCCTCCAACCAAGATATCGCGGCAGAAAACTATATCGCCCTGACTAATCACGATAAAGTTCGTAACGGAACTACCGAAATTAAATAAACCAATATTTTGATCCTTGATGCGTCCATAGTTGAACTCGAACACATTTGCGAGTGCAAACCCGGTCACATCAAAAATATTTGATTTTAAATTCGCATTTTCAATCGTAGCTAAATACTGCGTAATGATCTCATTCTGCGCAGCCACAAGAAGAAGATCCATCGTTCCGCCTTGACTTAACGAGGGCAGTACAACGTGAGTTAGAGAGATATTATTGATATCGAATGGGATATACTGTTCCGCTTCGAACTTAATTTGCTCTTTCAAAAGCTTACCATCTAACTTAGGCATCGTTATTTTTCTAACGATGACGGATGTGCCGCTGAGACCCGCACACACATTTTTTCGTTTTGTTTTTAATTCAGAAACCAGATTAGATATCGCTGAACCTAGCGCAGAAACATCTTTGATTTCCTCGGGAGCCATAGCGTTGATTGGTGTTGGCATATAACCAAAGTTCTGCAACACGGCTCGGCCTTGGGAAATATCCAATTCGGCAATTTTGATTGAGTTAGTCCCAATGTCGAGACCTAATACTTTTTTTGAGCTGAAAAACATATATAGATTAAATATTAAATGGACCTAGAGCAGAGTCAAATCACCTACAGGTTCAAAATCCAGGTAAAAACAAATTAAAGTACTGAATTGCCCATTCGTTACCACCAAAGATGTAGAAAACCCCACCAAGGGCTAGGTAAGGTCCAAATGGAATAGCAGTTTTTAGCCCATCTTTGTTTTTTACCGCAATTGCAATTCCAACTATAGAACCTAATATCGCAGCCGACATAATTATAAACGGAATCGCCTTCCAACCCAACAAGGCACCTAACCATGCAAGAAGCTTTATATCCCCGCCGCCCATGCCTTCATTCTTTGATAGCAAATAATAGGCATACGCCATAAACCAAAGAAATCCGCCACCAAAGAGCATTCCAAGCAAACCATCAAGAAATTCTCGTTCTGGGTTTAACCATGCCCCTAACAACCCCAGGACAATTCCACTCAGCGTAAATTCGTCAGGTAAAATCATGTGATCAAAATCAATGAAGCTACAAACTACAATTCCAAATTGGAAAATTAAAACCTCTAGCAAAAACCATTTGTACCCAATGAAATGAAAACTCAAAACAAACAATAGCCCAGTCAAAAATTCGACGAATGGGTATCTCCAAGAATATTTAGCCCCGCAATTGCGGCAACGGCCTCGCAATATAAACCAAGCTAATATAGGAATATTATCAGACCAACGAATCGGTTTCTTACATTGATAACAATGAGATCTTGGTGAAATTACCGACAAATCTTGAGGCAGGCGATAAATAACCACATTAGCAAAACTTCCTAGTATTGCGCCGACCAAAAAAAAGAAGAAATACTGGACCTCGGTCGGTATAAGCAAAATATCGTTTATCATTTTTCGATTATAAACATGTATCCTAATAAATATGAAACGAATTTTATTGAGTGGGCTTGTCGGTTTTACCTTAATACTTTCAAACTGTGCGTTCCTAAAAGATCAAGTCGCCCGCCTTCCAAGTAGTGTTCAAGCGACCACTAACCAAACTAAACCAGTAACTAACTACTTAAAGCACTATCTTATCCGCAACGGCGGCCTCAGTAATATGGATCGCCAAGACTGTAAAGGTTATGCTCAACAAAGCGTTGCTCTTTGCAAATCAGATACGTGTAAAGCGCTATTAAATGAACAGGAATTTCGTTGCACAGACCAAAATTGCAAAGCCTTCATTACCGAACGCTCTGAGCTATGTACCGACGAAGTGTGCAAAGCCCTAGTGGATAATCAAACTGAAAAATGCAAAGCTAGCGACAAAGTCTGTCAGTCTATGGTGAATCAAGATTCTGCTGTCTGTGAAAATGAAGACTGCAAAGCATGGCTAGATCAAACACCGATAAAATGCAAATCCGATCAATGCAGAGCCATCGTAGCTGAAAATATAAATTTTTGCGACCCGCAGTCCAATAAATAGTAAGTGGCCCCCTAGCTATTTATTACGATATCTCGCTTGTTAAAGCCTCTAACTGCCAAAACCATAAGAAATATGATCCAGACTAAAAAGTAGCCAATCATAACTCCAACATCATTCAAGTCTGGCGCATCTTTTAAAAAATAGTAATTCTTCCAGTTAAATCTAAAAAACTGAGGACTTACGGCTTCTAATATTTTTTGAAGTGCAATCAAGTTTTCATCACGTGTTTTCTTTATTAAGAACTCTACGCTATTTATTCCGTGACCATAAAAATAAAAACTTAAGCCGAATAACAAACTGATGACTGGACGGATATACACCGAAAGCAAAAAAACTAACGCCAAAACAACTAATACCTTTAGGTATATATTAACCATGATTACAATCGAGTTTCCAATAAAGCTTGGTTCTAACAATATCAAATTTAAAAGTGCAGTTAAAGCTACCAAAGTAAGTAAAATCAATGCACTTAACCCAACAAATTTTCCAACAATAAACTCACTTCGACTAATTGGCTTAGACAGTAGCAATAGACATGTCTGCTTTTCTATTTCTTTAAAGATCATGAATGAACCCGAAAAAAGTGCAATTCCTAGCCCGGCTATTTCCATCGATGCAAGAGAAAAATCAGAAAGTATTCTTTGAAACTCCCAAATCGATAAATTACTAAGCGCAACGCTGAAAAGCAGTAGGGCTATTGCTAAAAAGAAAATAATAATAAACATTTTTTCGCGGATTAACTCGCGAAATGTAGTTTGGGCAATAGTCAGGATAGACTTCATTTACGGGCCTCCTTTTGTTTGTTTCGGAAGGCCTCTTCTAACGATGGATATTGATTCATAAATGACTTTAAATCAGAATTGTAAATGATCTCGCCGTGATGAATAGCTACTAGATGATCACAAAGCTCTTCCATATCTTGTAGCAAGTGACTACTAAAAAAGATTGTGATACCTTTTTTCTTTTCTTCTTTCAGAATATCTTTAACCATCAACCGTCCGTCCGGATCTAGCCCGGACATGGGTTCATCTAATATCAAAATCTCTGGTTTATGAACCAACGCCTGAGCTAGTCCAGCACGCTGAAGCATCCCTTTTGAAAAACTACGAAGGGCTTTCTTTTTCGCTTCTAGCAGTCCTACTTTATTTAAAGTCTCATCAATCAAAGCGTCTACATTTTCATTCGCCATTGAAACACCACTCAATTTTAAATGAAACTTTAAAAACTCCTCCGCAGTCAGGAATTCATACAAATAAGGACGTTCCGGTAAATATCCGATTTTTTTTCGAATCTTTGGATTCATCTTTTCATTGAAAAACAATACGTCGCCGGAATCTTTGAAGATAAATTCAAAAATACATTTTAGACTTGTTGTCTTGCCAGATCCGTTGTTACCAACGAATCCGGTTGTTTTGTTCTTAGGTACGTCAAAGGAAACATTCTTTAAAACCTGCTTCCTTTTTTCGTAGAATGATTTTTTAAACGATTTATTTAAATTTCTAACTTGGATAGCATTTTCAATCGTGTCCATGGGACAAAGTATAACTAATTGATTTGAATATTCAAATTTTTAATTACGTCGCGAACAGGATCGTATTGACGGCTAGTTGCCGGCATCAAAGTTTTACTACCCAAAATATCCACATACTTTTCTTTGTTTTCCGGTTTTTCGAAAATATCAATAATCCCCACCATCACCTGATGAGCTGTATTGGGATATTTATCGTAAAAGCCTTGTCGAACCGTAAATGGATCGGAAGGTACGGGATCACTAACCCATAATATTTTATATTTTTTCTTATCTAAGGCACCAAATTTAGTCCATGCGCCAGCATTACCTTTAGCATCGTCACTAAAAACTGCGACCACATCGACTTTTCCATCCTCAAGCAGCTTTATCGATTGAGAATGGTTTCCTGAAAAAACAATCTGCTTAAAATCAGAATCTAAAAAATTCATCTTTTTGAGGTGAGCTTTCGGATATAAGTAGCCGGATGTCGATTTGCTATCTACGTATGCTATTTTTTTTCCTTTTAAATCCACAAACCGTTCAATTTTACTGTTACTCAATGATACAATAGCCGCATAATAAAATGGCTCTTGATACACTTTCTTTAGCAAAACTTTCGCTTGTGCCGTTTTCTCGGCGTATACAAAAGAAAGAGCTGTTAAAAACGCAAAATCTACTTTCTTTTCTTTCATTGCTTCAATAAGCGTATTGTAGTCTTTAGAAATATAGATATTAGTTTTAATTTTAATAATCTCCTGAAGCTCCTGAGCTAACGCCACCCCCTGCTGTTTAATCTGCGTAGGATTACCTCCGGGAATAACTCCGATTGTGATCTCTTCCGGCTGTTCTGCAGCTGGAACTAGCAATGACACAGAGAGAACGAAAATAAATACTATGTTTCTATAAACTTGTAACATCAAACGATCCTTCGTTTCTTTTCTTAAGCGCAATTAAGAATGCCACGCTGGCATCACTTTCCGTGATACATGGAATACTATAGTCAATACACGCCCGGCGGATATCAAAACTGGCCTCAATCGCCTTACGTCCTGTTGTCGTATTAATAACCAGAGATACATTGCCTTTACGGATATGATCCACGCAGTGAGGACGACCTTCATGCACTTTCCTTAACGATGCGCACTCTAAACCATGTTCATTAAAATAAGCGGCAGTCCCCGTCGTCGCAGACAACTGGTAACCCATACTTTTAATTTCACGCGCAATCGGCAACAATAGGTCTTTATCTTTTTCACGTAGTGAGAAAAATACTTCACCTTTTGAAGGCAGCTTCACATGGCTCGATATAAATGCTTTCATCAGAGCTTCCGAGTAATCGCTTCCACGCCCCATCGACTCACCGGTCGATTTCATTTCTGGCCCCAAGATAGAATCTGATTCCGAGAACTTCTTAAAAGGAAATACAACTCCTTTAACACATACATTTTTAATATTGCGCCAGTTGTATTTATCTAGGTTCAATTCTTTCTTTGATTTACCTAAAATAGCTTCAACACCCAAATCAACTAACGGGATACCCGTTGCTTTAGCAATAAACGGCACTGACCGCGAACTTCTTGGATTTGCTTCAAGAACATAGATTACGTCATTCTTGATCGCCATCTGCAAGTTCATAAATCCAATGATCTTAATTTCCTCTGCCAGAATACGCGAAAGCTCTTCGATTTTCTCACATGTCGAGTCCTTCAAACGTTGCGGCGGAATGACGCCCATACTATCACCCGAGTGAACACCCGCCGCTTCAATATGCTCGATAATACCGCCCACAAGCATCCAGTCTTTACCGCGAACGATATCCACATCGACTTCAAGTGCGCCTTCTAGAAACTGATCCATCAAGCAAGGTTTCTCGTCAGAGATAAAATCTTTATGGCGCTCGAAATAGGATTTTAGTTCTTCTGGATTTTCTAAAACTTCCATGCGTCGGCCACCCAAGACAAAACTTGGACGACAAATCATTGGGAAACCTACATCATTTTGAACTTCTAGCGCTTGTGAATAACTTCCAACCATCGCCGATTTTGGAATCTGCAAACCAATCTTCTTACAAATATCGCTAAATAAACCACGATCTTCCGCAAGATCAATTGTTTCCATAGATGATCCAAGCAAATTAAAACCATTCTTTATAAGCTTGCTTGTAATATTAATCGGAGTCTGCCCGCCCAATTGAGAAATAAATCCTTGTGCGCCCGTGGCTCTTAAAACCTCAGACACACATTCAGCCGTCAACGGCTCAAAGAATAACAAATCTGAAGTATCATAGTCCGTTGATACAGTTTCAGGATTAGAGTTGATCATAATCACAGGTGTATTATTTCGCTGAATAGCCTTTACCCCGCGAACGCAGCTATAATCAAATTCAATTCCTTGACCAATTCTATTGGGACCACTGCCGATAACTGCCACTGGTTTATTAAACGTCGGTAGTTCCGATTTTGTCGACCAGTACGAAGAGTATAAATACGGAGTATTTGATTCAAATTCAGCAGCACAGGTATCAACGCGGCTGTATTTAGGATGCATATCCCATTTATTTCTAAGTGCCAAAATATCTGCGTCTTTACGCCCCACAAGCTTAGCAATACGTGCATCCGAAAAGCCCATACGTTTGGCTTCTAGTAAAATACGATAGGAATCCTCTTTTTTATTTTCATCAAATTTAAATTCTTTGCTGAATCGTTTTTCGAAGGTAACGATTTCTTGAATTTGCTCCAAGAACCACGGATTAATTTGAGTTAAGTCTTGAACTTCTTCAATTGTCTTTCCATCACGGAAAATCTGAAACACAGCCCAGATTCGTTGAGAATTTGGGTACGATAATTGTTCCGACGTGTACGCTACATCAGGAATTCCTTCCGGATGAAACTCGAGCGACAACAATGACTTCATCAAAGATTCTTTGAACGTACGTCCGATACCCATGACTTCACCGACACTCTTCATTTGTGTCGTTAATAGGTCTTTAGATCCCTGGAATTTTTCAAATGCAAATCTAGGAATTTTAGTAACTACATAATCTAGTGCCGGCTCGTAACTTGATGGTGTTGATCGAGTGATATCATTTTTTAATTCATCTAATGAATATCCGATAGCCAACAAAGCAGCGATCTTAGCAATTGGGAACCCCGTCGCTTTACTCGCCAGTGCCGACGAACGACTTACCCGTGGGTTCATTTCGATAACCACGCGCTGACCAGTGACAGGATCAACCGCAAACTGAACATTTGCGCCACCCGTTTGAATACCAACTAAATTGATGATCTTGTAGGCTTCATCACGCATTTCTTGATACTGTTGATCCGTCAATGTCATCTGTGGAGCTACGGTAATACTATCGCCCGTATGGACACCACATGGATCTACATTTTCAATATTACATACAACGACAAACGTTCCTTTGTGGTCACGCATGACTTCAAGTTCAAATTCTTTCCAACCAATGATGCTCTCTTCAACAAGCACTTCACTCGTCGGTGACTCGTGCAGAGCTTGAATGATCATGGATCGATATTCTTCAGGAGAGTAGGCGATACCGCCACCGCCGCCGCCCAATGTATAATTGGGACGCAAGATTAAAGGGTAACCGAGTTCGGTTGCGACTTCTAAACCGTACTCATACGTACGAACTAAAAAACTACGTGGGTATTTTGCACCCACTTTATCTAAAATTCCGCGGAAAAGTTCGCGGTCCTCAGCGGCCTTAATTACATCTGGAGTCGCACCAAGAAGCTCGACATTCCATTTTTTAAGAATGCCTTTTTCATGTAGTTCAAGAGCTAGGTTCAAAGCGGTCTGCCCACCTAGCGTGGGAATGATCGCCTGCGGTCTTTCTTTTTCTAGAATCTTTTCGACGAATTCAGCTTTCAGTGGCTCGATATAGGTTTTCGTCGCAATCTCGGGGTCGGTCATGATCGTCGCGGGATTTGAATTTACCAACACGACTTCGATGCCTTCTTTCATTATCGCTTTGCAGGCTTGTGTTCCTGAATAATCAAATTCGCATGCTTGCCCAATAACGATGGGACCACTTCCTAAGATCAATACTTTCTTTAGATTGGTCTTTTTTGGCATCTTTCTTTTCCTCGCTTTAAGCTAAAACCTCTTGAGAATAAATCATCTCGGGTTTTACGTGTTTGTATTGTTCAAACTTGTATCGCATCTTCATTAAACGAAATATAAAACTTTCTGGATCCAAATCCGTATTTTTACGGAATTTCTTTACTTCAGTTAGAATAATTTTCTTAACAGAATAGGGATGGAAGCAAAATCCTTTTAAAAAGCGCCACTGCCCATCCAATTGAATCAAGCGAGCTTCAAAAATTTCTTCTTCATTAAATCCGAATAAAACGTTGGAATCTTTAACGACGATTTTATTGTTTTTGATAATGTCTTTGATATAAACGTCTTTACCTTTAATTTTGTTAAATTCAAAAAGAGAATGAACATTTTTTTTCAGCACAGCTAGCATCAATAGTTCAGATTCATCAAAACGAAGCTCACGTACCAATAGACATGCCTCTAATGGCGTCTGTCCAAAATTAGATAATTTTCGAGAGAAAAAATACCAATCGAAAAACTGATTCATGCGAAGTTCGTAATGATCATTTCTATCCTGGTCCATGACTGCGTGATCAAAAAATTCTTTTTTTGCCTTTTCTAACTCTTCGGTAAACTCACGACCCGCGAAATGATTTAAAATCTTTTCTATTAACTTTTCTACTTCGTTCATAGTCCCTTACTCCGTTCACATCCCAGCCGCTACTTGGCCAGTTAAAAATTAGAATTTATAATTGGCCACCATCTCATCAAAGAAAAATCCAAACAGGCCTTGAGCTTCATGTGGACCAGGACAGGCTTCAGGATGGTACTGAATGCCTAAGATATTTTTCTCTTTTGAATATATCCCAGCGACGCTTTGATCATTCAAATTCGTGTGGGTGATTTTAACATCGCTCGGTAGTGTTTTCGGATCGACAGCATAACCATGATTCTGACTAGACACATAGATCCGATCGATCACTTCGTCTTTGATCGGATGGTTGCTGCCACGATGACCGAATTTCAATTTATAGGTTTTCGCACCCAATGCTAAGCACAGAATTTGATGCCCCATACAGATGCCATAAATCGGACGCTTACCAATAAAACTACGAGTTGTGTCTGCTGCAATCTTAACATCGGCAGGGTCGCCTGGTCCGTTAGTTAATAAAATCGCTTGCGGGTTATAGGCGTTTATTTCCTCGACTGACGAACGGCTATTGAAAATTTTAATTTCCTTCGCATACTTTTGCGCCAGTCTGACTATATTTTGCTTAGTTCCCAAATCAAGAATAGCGACTTTCGGACCCGATGCATTTTCACCTTTAACGATTTCACCGTCCTTAGAACTGACGGCGTACACCCAATCTTTATCGATCGTGCGCTTGGCTTGAATCAATTTATCGGCCTTGGTTTTTGCAACCGTCGCATTTTCAGCTACTACAATCGCTCCCCAAGGAGTTCCCCCGCCTCGCAGACGCATCGTCAATTCGCGCGTATCAACCCCAGACAGCATCGGTACTTTGTATTTTTTTAATTGATCAACCCAAGTATTTTCGCGACTGGATTGCTGGATTTCTAGCGCGATGAAACCTTGAATGTGAATATCTTTAGATTCCCAAAAGTCTTTCGAAATTCCGTAATTTCCCTGCTGAGGCGCCGTCATTACAATGATTTGTGAAAAGTAGGAAGGATCCGTTGCGATTTCTTCGTAGCCAGTATTCGAGGTGTTAAACACAACTTCACCTGCTCGCTCGAAATCGGGAGCTCCATTTGATGCATTTAAGATATTTCCTTCATAGCACTCACCCGTTTCTAAAACTAAAAACCCCTTCATCATAGTTCACCTTTTGCTACAAGATAAATAAGTGCCATTCTTATATAAACGCCGTGATTCACTTGATCCAAAATCATACAGCGCGGATCTTTTAATACATCCTCAGTCATTTCGACTCCCCAATTTACAGGGCCTGGGTGTAAAAACAAGCTGTCATTCTTCAAGAACTTTAATGTCTCTTTGTTTAGCTGGAATGATTCTGTTTTTATCGTTTCACCATTTGCTTGATGGCGTTCTTTCTGAAATCTTAAAAAGATAACGGTCGTTGCCCAAGCCATTCCTTCTTTCAGTGAAGAAAAAACGGGAATTTTAGAATGGGCGGGCATATAGGCTTCGGGCCCACAAAATGCGACTTCATATTTTAAAATAGAAGCCAGTTCCAAATGGGAAGACACAACTCGGGAGTGCTTAATATCACCCACGAAAAGTACTTTCTCATGAGCTAAATGTTTGTCTTTAGATCTCAGTGTCGCGATATCCAGCAACGCCTGAGACGGATGCCCTTGAGCCCCCCAGCCGGCATTAATAATTGGAACATCGATTTGTTTTGTCAGAGCCTTAAGATCCACGTCGTCACCGCAGCGAATAACCATAATATTTGGTTTCATAGCGGCGATATTTAACAAGGTATCAATATATGTTTCTTCTTTTTCTAAACTGGTTCCCGCTTTTCCGCTGAATAGAACAGATTTAGCGCCCAGCCTCATCGTAGCCATTTCAAAACTCATGCGCGTACGCGTACTAGGTTCAAAAAATATATTCGCGACAATAGTATCGGAAAGAAGAGGGTTCACATTTTTAGTTTTAAAGAAGTCGGAGTTTATAAATGCGGACTCGACTTGCTGAAGAGTGAGGTCAGAGAACGAAACGACAGACATCTAGAAAAAATTAACTTGCCGGGCTCACACCTGTCAAAAGACTTTCTAGCGTTAACACAGAACTTTCTAAAAAGAGTTAAAACTCATTAATTTTGCCAAATAACTTAGCGGGGCACGCTTAAAAGACGATCCCATTTCATTTGACCACGTTCTTCAGAATCTTGCCAATCCACGGACAACGCAACCAAACTGACACGCCCTTTAATTAAGCTCATACTGAGCGTTCCCCACTGACGGGAATCCTCCGTCGAGTCACGATTATCACCCAGAACAAAATAATGTCCCTCTGGGACAGTGATAGGGCCATAATTTTTCTTTGAATAGTCCTGACTGCGCAACGTCGACCAGGTATGGCCCTGATAAGTTTCAGTAAAAACCTCAAATATTGCCGTTGCGTCCGTCTGATCGGAATGCTTTTCAGTAGGCAATGGGTGCCCGTTAATTAGCAAAAGGCCATTTTTTATCTCAACGACATCTTTAGGTAATCCTAAAATACGTTTAATGTAGTAGGTACCCGAAGCCTCATTTAACTTGAGCAATACAATATCACCGAGTGTGGGTGACGTCGCACCGATAGGACGAGACACAGGGGTAAATTTGAAACCGTAGGCAGCTTTGTTAACCATAACGAAATCACCAGGCAACAACGTCGGTGACATGGATTTAGATGGAATTCTGTAAACAGAAACCAGAGACCACTTTAAAAAAAGGGCAAAGGCCACCGATAGACTAATTAAAGTCAAATACTGGGAGGTTGTCCTAACTGTCATAGAAAGTTAAAGATCCGATTCCATCTCATTTTTAAAGGATCACAAATAAATCGAGCATCAGCAAGAGTTTCTTCACAGCTGAGCCAAATCATCCACGCCTTGCCCACTAAGTTCTTCTCTGGAACAAATCCCCAGAGTCGCGAATCGCTCGAATTATCGCGATTGTCACCCATCATAAAAAAATGTTTCTCGGGAACTACAAATCGGCTTACATCACTCGGCACCGCCTCGGAGTGAATAATTACAGCGTGGGTATCGTTATTTTTGAAACTTTCGCTATACCCATACTCAACATCCGGCAAAGGTTGATAGTTCAAAACTTCACCATTACGAGTGATACGACCATTACTGACTTCAATTGTGTCACCAGGAACACCCACTAGGCGCTTCACATAGTAAATGCTGGGATTGGCTGGATATTTAAAAACAATAATATCGCCAGGACTTGGCTGCCCCCAGCGAATCAGCGGAATATCAGTAAAAGGAATATTTAATCCGAACGAAAATTTTTTTACAACAATATGATCGTGAACTAGCAGGTTAGGAACCATACTTTCTGAGGGAATCACGAAGGGTTCTACAATGGCCCAACGTAATACTAAAATCAAAACAAGCGGACTTAAAAATGTGAATAGCGCTTGTTTCCAGGTTCCCTTTTTTGACATAGTTTAATTCACTTGGTGATAAAAACGTTTCCAGCGAATGGTCGTTGGATCACACAAGAATCGAATGCCTGGTAGCGTATCTTCACAGCTTAACCAAACAAACATAGCCCGTCCCAAAATATTTTCTTTTGGTAAGAATCCCCAAACTCTAGAGTCTTTAGAATTATCTCGGTTATCGCCCATTACAAACAAGCTGTCTTTAGGAACTATTTTAGCTTGATACCTTTCATCGTAATCACGGTTTTTTCGCATAATAATCGTATGCTTCTTGTCAGCCAACGTTTCGGTAAAATGCGCGAATTGTTCTGGTCCGCCTAAACCCACATGACCATCACTAAAGTCTTTATCCGTTAACCAATTCCAATCTTCTTCAGAAATAGGAACGTTTTTCTCAACCACTTTGTCATTGATATACAGAACACCATTATCGTATTCGATTTTATCGCCCGGCAGCCCCACCACACGTTTGATAAAGAATGTGTTCATGTCTTCTGGATATTTAAATACAATAACGTCGCCCGTTTTGATTGGATTGAACTCAACCAACCATTTTTCACTAAACGGCACGCGCAAACCGTATACGAATTTGTTTACAAAAATATGATCGTGAATCAAAAGCGACGGCAACATACTGCCTGACGGAATAACGTAGGCCTCAAAGAATGCCCAACGAATAAACAAGGCAATCATCACTGCCGTGATAATTGAACCCCATCCTTCCGTCCAAAATGTCTTAGCAAATATATTAAACGGAGAAGCGCTCTCACCAGATTTCGACTTAGAATCACTCATTAGAAAAGTCCCCACATTGCGATTAAACTTCACTATTTTAGGAATAAACCCACGGCTTTGTCCCGAAATAACGCGGGGTCAAATCTAAGAAATCGATAAGAAAACACAAATTTGCTGTTTATTGAGGCTGCTTTTCTTTGATATAGAAGTATGCATTAAAAAAAATGCTCCAAAATTTGGAGCATTTTCACAAATATTACTTAACTAAGTAAATTCGAATATTTAATCAGTCTTCAACCTTCAAGATAGCCAAGAATGCTTCTTGCGGCACTTCCACATGGCCCACTTGCTTCATGCGCTTCTTACCTTCTTTTTGCTTCTCTAATAATTTACGCTTACGAGAAATATCACCACCGTAACACTTGGCTGTTACGTCTTTGCGGATCGCTGATAATGTTTCACGCGCTACAATTTTAGCACCGATAGCGGCCTGAATCGCGACCTGGTATTGTTGACGTGGAATCAATTCACGCATTTTTTCAACTAATGAACGACCGCGATTGATACTTTTTGATCTATGCACGATCAAACTTAAAGCATCGACCGGTTCACTGTTAATCAAAACGTCTAGACGAACCAAATCAGATTCTGCAAAATCCATTAATTCATATTCTAACGATGCGTAACCTTTGGAGATCGATTTCAAGCGATCGTAGAAATCCATTACCATTTCATTCATTGGCAAACGGTACTCAATGATTACTTTCGTTTCATTGACGTAATCCATTTTCAATTGCTGACCACGCTTGTCTTCGCACATTTTCAAAATACTACCGATGTATTCTGTCGGTGTATGGATCGTCACTTTAACAAATGGTTCTTCCATTTTAACGATCTTAGATTCATCTGGAATCTGTGACGGATTATCTAATTCCTTCACATCACCATTGGTGTAGTGAACGCGGTAAACAACCGTTGGTGCCGTCGTGATAAGATTTAAGTTAAATTCACGTTCTAAACGTTCTTGTACGATTTCCATGTGCAAGAGACCTAAGAAGCCACAACGGTAGCCGAAGCCTAACGCCGCCGATTTTTCCACTTCAAATGTTAAGCTGGAATCATTCAGCGCGAGTTTATCTAGAGCGTCTTTTAAGTTTTCATAGTCAGTCGCATCGATTGGGAAGATACCCGCAAATACCATTGGCTTGATTCTTTGGAAACCAGGCAGAGGTTCTGCCGCCCCATTTTTTAACATCGTCATTGTATCGCCGACTTTTACGTCGCGAATGTCTTTGATACCACAGATGACAAAGCCCACTTCACCGGCGTCCAATTGCTTAACAGCCATCGGGAACGGCTTGTATTTACCCATTCTTAGAACTTCATAGTTTTTATCCGTGGCCATGAAACGGATACGATCACCGACCTTAACTACACCGTCCATCGCACGAATCAATACGACAACGCCTTGATACGCATCAAACCAAGAATCGAAAATCAAACCACGCAGGGGTAGACTTCGATCAGCTTTAGGTGGCGGAACTTTTTGTACGATGGCTTCTAAAATTTCGGTGATTCCAATGCGCTCTTTAGCCGAGGCATGGATGATTTCAGAACAATCTAACCCCACCGTGTCTTCGATTTGCTTTGAAACACCTTCTGGATCTGCCGACGGCAAATCGACTTTGTTTAATACAGGAATGATTTCTAAATTATTATTTAAAGCTAAGTAAACGTTTGCTAACGTTTGCGCCTCGACACCTTGAGCGGCATCGACAACAAGGATGGCGCCTTCACAAGCAGCCAGAGAACGCGAAACTTCGTAACTGAAATCCACGTGCCCCGGTGTATCGATCAAATTAATTTGGTAATCATTACCGTCTTTCGATTTAAAATCTAAACACACCGTTTGTGCTTTGATGGTGATCCCTCGTTCACGCTCTAGATCCATATTATCTAGGAACTGAGCTTTTTCTTCACGTTGCGATAACGAACCCGTAGCATTCAGCAGCGCATCGGCTAACGTCGACTTACCGTGATCGATATGGGCGATAATTGAAAAGTTTCTTATGAATTTAGGATCCATCTATTCCCGCACTACTTTCTGTCTATGTTACTAGTTAGATGCTTTTCGCAATTTTTTGTACTTGTTCTACTTTGTTCAATTTTTCCCAAGTAAACGACTCTTCAGTGCGGCCAAAATGACCGTAAGCTGCCGTTGCCGAATAAATTGGCTTGAGTAGATCGAATTCCTTTACGATGTGCGCCGGCTTCAAACTCCAGCATTCACGAACGATTTTTTCTAATTTTTCAGGTCCAAGCGCGCTTGTACCGAAATCATTGATGTTGATGCTAACTGGCTCTGCGACACCGATTGCATACGCTACTTGTACTAAACAACGATTAGCTAATCCAGCGGCTACCAAGTTCTTAGCGATATGGCGAGACGCATACGCTGCTGAACGATCCACTTTTGAAGGATCTTTTCCAGAGAACGCACCACCACCATGAGCACCATGACCACCGTATGTATCTACGATGATTTTACGACCTGTTAAACCCGCATCGCCCATTGGACCACCCGTTACGAAACGGCCCGTTGGGTTAATGTGGAATTTAGTTTTGTTGTCGATCCACTGACCCGGAATAACTTTTTTGATTAGTTGGTTTAAAATGAAATCCTTGATTTCAGGAAGGCTTGCAGAGTCTGCATGTTGAGTCGAGATAACGACTGTATCGATACGTTTTGCTACGCCATTTTCATACTGAACAGTTACTTGCGACTTGGCATCCGGGCGTAACCAGCTCACCACGTTTTTTTTGCGAAGATCAGCTAATTCTTTAACTAGCTTATGAGACATCGCGATGGATAACGGCATCATTTCTGGAGTTTCGTTAACAGCGTAACCAAACATTAAACCTTGGTCACCAGCGCCTTGTTCATCACTACCAGTTTCTTTTACCCCTTGGCTGATGTCAGGGCTTTGTTGACCCAAAGACACAATCACGCCGCATGTGTTGTAATCAAAACCTTTATCGGAATGATCGTAACCGATTTTTTTGATTGTTTCACGAGCCACTTGAGTAATGTTCACGTTGGCTTTTGTTGTGACTTCGCCCGCAACTACCACAAGACCTGTTGTTAAAAGAGTTTCGCAGGCTACACGAGCTTTAGAATCCTGAGCCAGGATAGAATCCAATACGGCATCAGAAATTTGATCGGCCATTTTATCCGGATGGCCTTCAGACACAGACTCACTAGTAAATAAATAATTTTTCACTCTAAGATCCCTTTTTTGACGGTTTGACTTGTTTACAAGTTATGCAAACTAGCACCGTGCAAAAAAGGGGTCAAAGGTTCCCTTCGAATTGAAGGAATTATGCAGCTTTGCGGTATTTGGTTTTGTACTCAAAGCGGGAGTTTAATTGCTCCAGTTTCCCAGCTTTTGATAGTTCGGCTTTCTTGTGGTTTTGGTTCATTTTACGAACCTTTAAAATTTGAGTTTCCAGTTTAGAAATGGCTAAATCAGCAGCAGAATAAACATCATAGTGGCTAGCGGTGCATTTAAAATGGCGTTGAGGCGACTGTATATTAATTTCAACGTGAAATTGACCTTTGGTTTTGCTTAGAAATACCGTTCCACTATTTTGCTTCAGCAACAACGGGGCAATTTTATCGACACAATCCTGGACATAAAGTTCTAAGCTTTTTGAATAATCCAGATGCTTAAAGTCGAAGTTCAACTTCATTTTTTCCTCCTACATTAACTATCAGAAATGATGTCTGATAGTTACGAATCGGACGCTAGAAGGCCGGTCATTAG
>ERZ761610.552-NODE-552-length-28423-cov-58.299845_pt1 | contig 28423 bp, 31 predicted proteins | sample MGYA00512164_ERZ761610 | MGnify/ENA primary metagenome ERZ761610 (study PRJEB28899, sample SAMN02850038) | bioreactor sludge metagenome | biome: EBPR Sludge; feature: EBPR Bioreactor; material: flocular biomat | place: Australia: Thorneside Wastwater Treatment...
AGCACAGGATGCCCTTGACCCCAGATATGCGCCGTTCGATCGACCAAATCCGCGACTACCTGTTCGGCGGCGGCTATCCCGATCCGGTGAGCAATGCCGAGCAGCTTTCTTTCCTGTTCTTCTTCTACCTGGTCGATGGGATCGACGCCGAAAACACCGCGCGCGCGAAGGTGCTCAAGCAAAAGCATGAGAGTATTTTCCTGGGCGACTGGACGCTCAGGAACCCACTAAACGCCGCCTCCGGCGTCACCACGATCCCCAAGGATCGCTTTCGCTGGTCGGTCTGGGCGCGGGGCCTGTCGGGCGAGGCCCTGGTACGCTTCGTGCGCGACGAGGTCTTCGCCTTCTTCGCCGACGTGGCCAACCGCTCGGCCGTGAATTTCATGAACGGCGCACGGTTGATCATCGACGAGCCAACGGTGCTGACGCAGGTGGTGACCCTGGTCGATGGGCTGGGCCTGGATCGTGCCGATGCGGACACCAAGGGCGACCTGTTCGAACATGTGCTGCGCCAGATCAAGCAGGCCGGTGAACTGGGCCAGTTCCGCACCCCGCGCCACATCATCCGGTCGATCGTCACCATGATTGCCCCGAAGATCGGCGAAACCATCTATGACCCAGCGGCGGGAACGGCTGGATTTCTGGTGGCGGCCTACAACCATATCCGTCTGGAAAATTCGTCGCCCGCGACGATTCAGGACGTGGAAATGGACGGCAAGATGCAGAGAAGGGGGCTGGGCGACCGGCTCTCGGCGACGCAGGTTACGGCGCTGCAAAACAACACCTTCTACGGCAACGATGTTGACCCGAAGATGGTGCGCCTGGCGACGATGAACCTGACCCTGCGCGGCTTGGCCAATGTTCGGGTGCTGCTCAGGAACGTGCTGACGACGACGCTCGACAACGAGCGCAAGGCCGAGCTGGGCTTGCCGCAGGAGGGCTATCACGTCGTCCTGGCCAATCCGCCGTTCTCCGGACGGGTGGACAAAGATCGCATTGTCGATGATGTGAAGGTCGGCACGACGACCGCGACCGAGCTGCTGTTCGTCAAATACATGATCGACAGCCTGCGCTCCGGCGGGCGGTGCGGCGTGATCGTGCCGGAAGGGGTGTTGTTCGGCTCGACCGGCGCGCACAAGGAACTGCGCCGCCAATTGATCGAGAACAACCGTGTCGAGGCGGTGATGAGCCTGCCAGGCGGCGTCTTCCAGCCTTATTCAGGCGTCAAGACTTCGGTGCTGCTGTTCAGGAAGGGCGGCACGACCGAAAACGTGATGTTCCTGCACGCCGACAATGACGGCTACAAGCTCGACGCCAACCACGATGCAGCGATCGAGGCGGACGATCTGCCGATCCTGGCGGCAAGTTTCGTTGCCCGCGAAACCAAGCTGCAAACCTGGAACAGCCGCGACCCGAAGGCGGAGTGGCTGGAAAAATGGTGGTTCGCGAATGCGGCCACGCTGCGCACCAATGACTTCAACCTGTCGGCCGGACGCTATCGCCCGATGAGCCAGACACAGGCCACCCACCGCGACCCCCGCGTGCTGCTCGACGAGCTGGCGGCAATCGAGGCGGAGATTGTCGAGGAAGTGGGGGCGCTCAAGGCGGCGCTTGGTGAGGCGGCATGACGACTCCTGACTACATACCGCTGTTAGAAGCAACAACAATTGTGATGGGCCAATCTCCCCCTGGCAGCACATATAACGAGCTTGGCGAGGGGTTACCATTCTTCCAGGGCAAAGCAGAGTTCGGGGAAATCCACCCGACCGTTAAGAAATGGTGTTCTGCTCCTCAGAGAATTGCCCAACCAGGCGATATTCTCATGTCTGTTCGCGCCCCCGTTGGCCCAACAAACATTGCTGATAAACAATGCTGCATTGGGAGAGGCTTGGCTGCAATCCGTGCTAAAACCTCACACCTAGACGCTGGCTACCTACGCTTTTTCCTGATTCACGCGGAGCCTCTCCTTGCCAGCATGGGGCAGGGATCAACTTTCGCGGCTATAGGAAGAGCGGAGATTGCATCACTTCAAATACCCCTCCCAAGCCTCGACGAGCAGCGCCGCATCGTCGATCTTCTCTCCCGTGCCGAGGGCATCGTCCGGCTCCGCCGCGAGGCGCAGAAGAAAGCCGCCGAAGTCATCCCCGCGCTCTTCCTCGACATGTTCGGCGACCCTGCGGCGAATCCAAAGGGGTGGCCTATGATGACCCTCGGTGAGGTCATCCGCCGTGCTGACTATGGCAGCAGCACGAAGGCTTCAGAAGATGCAACAGGGCTACCGATGCTTCGTATGGGAAATGTTGATTCCTCAGGTCACCTAGACCTCACGACCTTGAAATATGTAGCCCTGTCACCGAAAGATGTGGCGCGCTTCCGCCTCGAAGAGGGCGATCTTCTCTTCAACCGTACCAATAGCAAAGAGCTTGTCGGGAAGACCGGCCTTTGGGACAGCCCTGCTCTGGCGATCGCCGCATCATATTTCATCCGTATTCGCGTCCGCGAAGATATAGTCCGTCCGTTCTTCTTATGGGCGTTCATGAATACCCCTTTCATGAAGCGCGTCCTGTTCGACACAGCGCGTGGGGCTATAGGGCAAGCCAACATTAACGCGCAAGAGCTACGAGGCTTTCACGTGGCTGTGCCAGACATGCCAACTCAAGAGGCCTTCGAAGCGCGCAGTCGCGATATGCTCGCTATATGCGCCCAACAGAAAGTTGCTGCAGACAAATCCGAGTCCACCTTCGGGGCTTTACTCGCGGGGACGTTCACTACTGAAACATCACCAGACCCTTTTAATCACGAGGCAATCTGATGACAGAGCCAACAATCATCTGCCCGAACTGCAAAACGGAAATCCGTCTCACCGAGTCGCTCGCGGCTCCATTGATCGCCGCGACGCGCCAGCAATACGAACAGCAACTCCTGCAGAAGGATGAAGAGGTTGCCAAGCGCGAACAGGGTATTCGCGAAAAGGAAAAACAGGTCGCCGAGGCAAAGCGCACTCTCGACGATCAAATCGCTGATCAGGTTGCTGCGCAGCTAAAGACTGAACGCGCCCGCGTGATAGCCGAAGAGGCCAAGAAGGCCAAGCTCGCCAGCGCAGCCGAACTTGAGACAAAGGTGCGCGAGCTAACGGAGCTGCAGGAAGTCCTCAAGGTGCGCGACGAGAAGTTGGCCGAGGCCCAGAACGCGCAGGCCGAATTGATCAAGAAAAAGCGCGAACTCGATGACGCCAAGCGGGAGTTGGAACTCACAGTGGAGAAGCGCGTTCAGGATGGTTTGAGCGAGGTGCGTGAGAAGGCTAAGCGTGAAGCAGAAGATGGGTTAAAACTGAAAGTGATGGAAAAGGATCAGACCATCGCCTCAATGCAGCAGAAGATCGAAGAACTCAAACAAAAGGCCGAGCAAGGTTCCCAGCAGTTGCAAGGCGAGGTTCAGGAACTGGAGCTTGAGAACCTTCTCCGTGCGAAGTTCCCTTTCGACACTATCGATCCCGTGCCCAAAGGCGAGTTCGGCGGCGATGCGTTGCAACGGGTGACGAACCAAGGGGGCCAGCCCTGCGGGACAATCCTTTGGGAATCCAAGCGCACAAAGCACTGGAGCGACGGATGGCTCACGAAGCTTCGTGAAGATCAAAGAACAGCAAAAGCGGAGATTTCGGTGCTTGTAAGCCAGGTTCTGCCTAAGGGAGTAGATACATTTGATGTGGTGGACGGCGTGTGGGTCACTAGCCCTCGCGCGGCCTTGCCTGTGGCCACAATGCTGCGCCACACACTGCTTCAGGTAAACACGGCGCGACAAGTTTCGCAAGGACAGCAAACCAAGACGGAAATCGTCTACCAATACCTGACCGGCCCACGGTTCCGCCACCGCGTCGAAGCCATTGTCGAAGCGTTCTCCTCGATGCAGGGAGACCTCGACAGAGAACGTAAGGCGATCATGAAACAGTGGGCAAAACGCGAAGAACAGATAGAGCGGGTCATGAGCGCCACGGTCGGAATGTATGGCGATCTGCAGGGCATCGCCGGAAAGTCATTGCAAGAGATCGAGGGATTGGAACTGCAGGCTCTGGGGTTGGATGAAAGACCATTGCTGGAATAATTATAAACCCATGATCATTATTTAATCACTGGTTCTCACACAACAAAAGCCACGGGCAAATATGCTTGAGCGAATCGAAGAAATTCAAGGTATTGGGCTACTACACTCTGCCATCGGGAAGTCATATCGCTGCGAGAAAGCAACGCTCATCTATGCTGACAACGGCCGAGGAAAATCCACTCTCGCTACGGTGTTGCGGTCGGTATCGACTGGCGACGCGTCTCTGATTTCACAGCGCAAAACAGTTGACAGCACGCAGTTGCCCAAAACAATCCTGCAGTTCGGCAGCGGACACAAGGTAACCTATTCGGGAAATAAGTGGTCGGAAACGCGTCCCGAGGTGCTTGTCTTCGATGCGGACTTCGTCGAACGAAATGTTCATTCCGGCGGTGCCGTCAATACCGGACACAGAAAGAACCTCCTTGAATTCGCTCTTGGCGAAGTTGCCGTCGTGGCAAGATTGGACGTTGACAAAGCAACTAACGAGGCAAAGGAAGCAGCCGACAAGGTGCATGGTATCGAAGCACAGTTGTCTGGACATCATAGCGGTCTAACCTTGGCGCAGTTCGAAAAGCTGCCAAAGGTTCCCGATGCAGACGCACAAGTGAGTTCGTTGCGGAAGCGGATTGGGGCCGCAAGCAATGTCGCGGCGATAGCAGCCAAACCCGTACCGAGTGTGGTTGCAGAGCCAATTTTCGAACTAGCTGGCTTGTTCACCGCCCTCGGGGCTTCGCTAGCGAACGTGCATGCTCATGCGGAACAGGTCGTCAAACAGCATGTTCAAAAACTTGGCGTCAAGAATGCAGAAAGCTGGTTGAGCCAAGGTCGACAATTCGGCGACAGCGAAACGTGTCCATATTGCGCTCAAAGCACGAATGACAACGATCTAATTAGGGCCTATCAAACGCACTTCAACGCAGCCTACAGCGCGCTAAAGAACAAGGTGGCGGCGTTACACGACACTGTCGTTGCGGGTACAAGCACGAGGGTCATCGAAGCGTTTGCCCAGAGCGTTGCCACAGCGAGAGCACAGGCAGCGGCATGGAACGAACACGTGCAGACGGCGCCGATTGCCTTCGAGGAGGCGGTCGCACGTTCGGCACTGACTGAACTCCAAGCCCTGCTGCTCGATCTAGTTCGGCGCAAGCAGGCTTCACCGGCTGAAGCACTAGGCTCTGCTACAGACCTAAAGAAGGCCACGGAATTGTGGCAACAGGCGATCCTGTGTATGCAAACCACAAACGGACAGATCAGTTCCGCCGCTGGGCTGATTGCAACCTACAAGGGGAAGCTCGCGACCGACAATGTTCAACAACTCCAGCATCAGGTGCAGCAGCTTGAGGCGTCGAAGCGTCGTTACGAACCGGCCGTTGTTGACCTTTTCGCGAAGCGAACTTTGGCACGCGCCGTGGCGACCACTGCCGACAACAAGAAGAAAGACGCACGTACAAAACTCGATGCGGTGATGACTGAAACGCTGCAACAGTATGAGAAATCGATCAATGCGCTTCTAAAACAATTTGGAGCCTCATTCAGCATCAAAGGCATGGGGGCAAATTTCAGAGGTGCCGCCCCGCGCAGCGAATATGCTCTGTTGCTCAGAGGTAAAGACGTTGCCCTAGAAGGGGGGCCGCCGTCTTTTGCCACAACATTGAGTGAGGGTGACAAGCGAACTTTAGCCTTCGCGTTTTTCATTGCCAGCACACTGCAGGATGCCAAATTGGCAACGCGAGTCGTCGTTGTAGACGATCCAATGTGCAGCTTAGACCTCAACCGACGGCATCACACACGGTCAGTTCTAAAGAAACTACACTCGAAAGCCGAACAGCTGATCGTGCTGGCACACGATCCATACTTCATTCGTGATCTGCGGGACGCACTTCGCAAGGAGAACAACGCGACGCCAGTCGCGCTGTTCCAGCTCGCGCTGGCTGCGGGTGATTACACATGTTTTGCGGCACTAGATGTCGATAAAGAGTGTGAATCTGACTATTTCCGGCACCATCGTTTACTGAACGAATTCATGCTCGGACAAAATGGGGACGCAAGAACAGTCGCGAGGGCAATCCGTCCTATGCTGGAGGGCTACCTCCATCGTAGGTTCCCGTGCCTCGTTCCGAAGTCACAGATGTTTGGCCAGGTAGTCACTCTCATACGGCAAGCGCCTCCTGCAAACCCATTGTCTCATGCTAAATATTTAGTGGATGAGTTGAATGACATCAACGAATACGCTGGACAGTTCCACCATGATACCAACCCTGATGGTGCCGACACGATAGCGATCGTTGCTTCCGAACTGAAGACATATGTTGAACGTTCCCTGTACCTAGTACACAGCGGGACTGCGTTGACGTAAGTACGGGTTCTTGGTTGCCCCCTTTTTTCGCCTGTCATACCACGAATGACAAAGGACGTTACCGACGCCGCGCGCGCCACTGTGAGACATCCGGGTGCGCAGCGTACCAGACTAGTTCAATACGCCACCTTGAACGTCGGGCTGTCCTCCGGCCTGGTCTTGCGATGGTCGTAAATCCTGGTGGTGGCGATGTTGGCGTGGCCCAGCCACTCCTGCACCTTGGCGATGTCCGCCTGGTGGTCGAGAGCATTGGTCGCGGCGGTCGCCCGCAGGGCGTGCGCCCCGATCTGGAAGCCAAGCGCCCCTGAAAGGCCGCGCACAATCTTGTACACCGCGTCGGGCGTCAGCGCTTTGTCCAACACGCCGGTGCGGTTGTTGCGGATAGGCCGGAATAGGGCCCCCGTGCCGTCCGCGCCATGTCCGGCCGCTTCCAGATAGTCGCCGATCAATCCGCTGGCGGCGGGATGCAGGGGCACATAGCGCGTCTTGCCGCCCTTACCGTGAATCTTCAGATGCGCCACGCCGCGCCGCTCGTGCTTACAGTCCTTGACCGCCAACCGGCATAGCTCGTCGCGCCGCAGCGCGTGATAGAGCAGGGTGGCGAGCAGGGCGCGATCACGCTTGCCCTTCAAGGTGTCGCCTTCTGGCGCATCGAGCAACGTCCGCGCCTGGTGATCGCCAAGGGCAGGGGTCTTGCCTTCGTAGCTCTCCACCGGCGGGCGCTTCACGCCCTTGACCGGATTATGGGTGACGGCGTTGCGCTCGCACAGATACTCGAACAGCGAGGACAGCGCGGCCAGACGATGCCGAACGGTCATGCCGCTCAAGCCGCGCTTCGCCAGGTCGTCGCGCCAGGCAATGACGTGGGCGCGGGTCACGGTGCGGAATTCCTCCGCCTTGGCGATACCGGTAAAGCGCATGAAATCGCCTAGCGCGTTTTCATAGGCGCGGCGGGTGGCTTGGTTGTCGAGGTTGGCAAACCACTCGACCTCCGGCGGCACGTCGGCCAGGCGCTGATACGCCTCGGCGGTCAGAAGTCGGGAAGCGACGGGGGGGGCGACGGGAAACTGGTCGGTTGTCATGGGCAATCTCACCAGCGTTAGTCGAGCAGGGTGACACCAAGCGCGGCGGCAGCGGCGCGCAACTCTTGATCGAGCGTTGCCAACGGCAGACCGCGACGCTGCGCCAGTTCGAGATAGGCGGCGTCATAGACGGTAAGCCGAAACCTTGCGGCCAGTTGGGAAGTCACTGCCCACGCCTGGCTGGCCGTCTCTTCGTCGATGGTCACCGGAAGATCGCGCAAGAATCCGGCAAGCCGTTGCCGCCGCTCGGCGTCGATCCGACTGCGGCGCTCGGCCATGGCCAGCGCATTGAGAACTTCCAGCGGCCACAGTGCGGGCGCGACAGCACCGGCTTCGACCACGCGCTCAAGCAAGGCGTCCATGACGTCGGTGCGCTCATCATCGAAGCACCAGCTCAGGCTGACCGAACTATCCAGCACGAAACTCACGGGCGACCCTCATTGACCAAATCCTTGATCTTGAGGCCGCCAAGCGTGACGCCGCGTCGGGCCTCGATGATGCCGTCCGCCGCTCGACGCGCCTTGGCGCGGTCGAAGCCAGGTTCTGCGGGCACGAGCCGCGCCACGGCTTTGCCGCGTCGGGTGATGAGGACTTCCTCGCCACCCTCGACCCAATCGAGCAACGTGCCGAGTTTGTTCTTGGCCTCGAAGGCTCCGACCTCGCGCATGATGTTTTCTCCACATAATAAGCTAGATTGCAGTCTAGCTTATAGCATGGACGCCCTGTGGGTTCAAGGATGAAGATGTGGGGCGCGTTATTCTTGATAAAAGATGTTATCAATAGTAACGAACGGGCCAAGGACAGGGGGTAAGAAGCCACGGCTGGGGCGGCAAACTTGCGGGGGCTTCCGTGACGGTCACGCCCTGGGCGGGGCCATCTGTGGGCGCGTGGACACTGTGGTTCACACCCCCACCCCTGACGAGGGGCTCTGGCCGTCCGTTAGGTCTTTTATAGCCCGCGCAACGGTTCCAGATCGTCAGGTTCTGCGCCAGCGGCTTCCAAGTCGGCAACGGTCAAACCGAACGATTGCAAGGCAAAACCGGCTACGTCCGGCTCCATCTGGTCGCGGGCAATGTTTGCGAGAGCGCAAGCGATGCCCTGCAGTCGGGCGTTCATTATCGGGTCACGGCGCGGCGGGCTCATGGGGGCTGTCTCCGACAGCTTGGACTGCCTCATATTGCAAGAGACCTTGGCGACGCGCAAGCGGTTGATTTCGCTAGCCCTAAAACCCGTCGCAAAACTTACCCTTTGTGCGAAAGGCAAGGCGGCGACACGGCGCTCGCGCAAGGGAGCGCCCTTGGTCGACTACGCGACGACTTCAGCCGGTCGCCTTGGTCATAAAGATGAGGGCCGCGCAGACAGCAAAAGCCCGCGCCGGAACGATCCGGCGCGGGCCTGCTCGGTCAGTATTCGTCGGGCAAGAGGAACGTGGTCACGCTGCGGTCGGCTTCGGTGATGATCCATAGCGTGTTGTCGCCGAACCCTTCGCACGGCTGGCTGGGGTCGATGGAATAGGCCGAGAGAATCCGGCCCTCGGCAAACAGCGCCTCGAAGTTGCTCTTGCGATCTTCGGCGCAGACGGCTCCCCAATCGCCGCAGCGATGCCGCGCCAGACACGCTTGCAGGTGTTCCGGCGAGCAGGCCGCCAGTGCGCCTGGCGTCGCGACGATGCTGCCGAGGTCGAACAGCGGCGGCTTGGGGACAGGGAAGAGTTCGCCCCGTTCGGCGGGAGAAAGTTCGTGTGTCATGGTCTTGCCTCTTTCGTTGGAGTGACCCCCACGACGGGGGCGAGAGAGGCACGGCAAGACGGCGCTTGAGCGCAGCGGTCATAGCTTTTTGGGGGAGACCTTCAGGGGGAACCACAAAGCGTCATTGACGGCCAGCGGCGGCGTCTAATGTGCCTTCGCCCCGTCCGTTATTGGGTTACACGGCGGCAAGACCACACTGGCAAGAAACGCGCTCCCGTAGTGGAGGGCGTCCGCGCCGATCATACTGCTGATCCCTTAGAGAGGCAGCGCCTTGTCGGTTTGTCGGTTTCATGCTGAAACCTTGTTGTCGCCATTGACGGGTCATGTTCCAGCGATGCAAATATGGCTTCAAGTTTTCGGATTGCCTGACCTTGGATGATGCCCTGTCCCGAACGCCAAACGTCCAAGATAAAAGAATGCACATCCCCAACACTTCCATCAGCCCAAACTTCATCGGGCTTCGTCCCCATATAAACAGCGCCCTGCCGCTCGCGAATCTCCCGTGAACGCGTGTTCTGGTCGCGGATAAGCACCACGGCATATTTATACCCGTGGTCTTTGGTCCATTGCCGCACTTTCTCGTAGGCAAGCTTGGCGACGCCAAACCTTCGGTACTCTGGATCAAGCCACGTCGCTTCCCACTCCACGGTACGATTCTCTGGCGGACCATATCTGACGATGCCCATGATGCCGATCAGCTTGCCGTCGCAGAAGGTGCCTATGGTGCAATGCTCCTGAGTTTCCGCACACCAGTTGCGCCATTGTTCCTCGGTCTTGAAGCCGTTTTCTCTCGTGTAGGAACTGCTGAAATATTTCCCATCGCCTATAGCGAGAATTTTCTGGCGCACCTGGCGATATGCGGCACTGTCATCTGCCGTTAAGGGCCGCACAATCAGTTGATCCAAGCGGAAAGGCGCGGTTGGCATAAGCGGTTCGCTGTCCATCATCTGCTTTCCCCTTGAAGGGGGGGCGCTTTGGCGGCATCCCATGCGACATCAAAAGCCTGGCGATAAGATTCGGCGATGGAAGCGGATTGCAGGACAACCACATAAGGCGCGGGGCTGTGCACAAATGAAATAAGCGCAAGGCAATCGCCGAAAGTGTAGAAGGCCGTGGGTGCAACGCTCGCTTTATCTTGCCATTTATAGGTGTTGTAAGAATATTTTGAGGCGAAATCGCTTTTGTTGGCAAGAATACGGAAAGATTTTACCGTTCCCTTGTCGCATAAATCCTGCATCCGATCATAATGCAACGATGGGTTCCTGCGGTATTTCGCGAGAAGTCCTTCGTCGGTGACGCTGAGGCAAACATCCCCGCCATGAACTTTAAGATGTTCGTACAGAAAAGTATAAAAACTGTCGAACCGTTCCGGGCCTTCGAATATCTCAACGCCGCAAGGGCGGCGGCGCAGGCCCTCATTTTCCGTGAATTCGATGCCCACTTCGGAAAACGCCTGAATGATCTTGTCGATGGTTTCAGGCTTGGGCCGCGTGTCGCCGCGTTCAATATTCTGAATAGAGACCCTACTCATGCTGACACGCCGCGCCAGATCATCGGCGTCCCAATCAACCAACATACGGGCGGCCCTGATTTGCTTTCCGGTAGGCATGTTTAGTATTCCTTATGATAATAGCTTATTTTTATAATGCCATTCCATGGGCTGCGTCAATGAAAACATGATTGCCGAATAATGGTAGTTCGTTCCCTATAAACAGCAAATTTACCAATGATTTCTTATTGGATCGATGGCTTTTCTCTACTCATCGCGGCTAATTCGTATATCTTGATGATAAATGAAAAATATCATCAAGAAAAATCATATTGCTTTCACTAGCACAAACAGCTATTTTGCCGATTATAGGTAGCTCTTGGGGAATTACGGAGGGTTCGATGCCAGACTTTGACCAATACGTCATGCGTCACGGGGAATCGTGGGTTCAATGGCTGATCGAAGGTATTGAACGCGGCGACGGAGTTCGCGCCAATGCTGACGCATCCCTGGAAGAACGCTGGATGGCTTTGATGAAAATCGGCCAGCAAGATCAGCGCCAAGCGGCGTGAATAACAGTCACGACAAACATAATCAGCTTTACAAATTTAACACCAAGAGGATTTTATGATTATTCACGATGTCCTTACCGATGACTTCCTTGCGACAATCTCTCCCTGTCGATCCACCCATTTCGGCGACCAGTCTGAAATCGAGGCTCAAATCATGGCAACGGGCTCATGGGAGACAATTGCAGCGGTACGTTCCCTTCCTGGACTTGATGCTGAAGACTTGGCCAGCTTCATCGTGATGCTGGTCAATGAACACGCGGCCCGATGCGGCCAGCGATAGAACACGCTGGCGCGAAACGCGCTCCCGCAAGGGGGCGCACGCGAACCTCCGTGACGGGCGCAAGCCGGTCACGCACGCTAGGCCAGCGCGAAGTCGGGAACGGGCAACGTGGTCGAGCGCCGCGCCGGATCGGGCGGCGACGGCTGCGGCTCGGGCTTGGGTTGCAGGCTGTGCAGGTAGTCGGCGGCGCGTTGCGCCTGGGCGGACGCCGTGAAGATCGCCCGCTTGTCGTCCTGAAGAATCCCCAGCCATTCGCGGAGATACTGCGCGTGATCGTCACGCACTTCCGACGCGATGCCGAGATCGGCGCACAGGAAGGCTGACCCCATTTCGGCGATCAGTTCCTCGGCGGCGTAGGCGCGATCACCAAACCGCTTGCCGAGTTCACGGGCGCAACGCGAAGGATGGGAAGTCCAGTGGGTCAGTTCATGGGCGAGTGTGGCGCAATAGCTTTCCGCGTCCCTGAAGCTGTCGCGGGGCGGCATTCGCACCTGGTCATGCCCTGGGGAATAGCAAGCGCGGTTGCCGCCATGCGTGATGACAGCGCCGGTCGCGGCAAAGAACGTCTCGGCCTGCTCGATGCGGCCAATCGGTTCGCGGGGCGCGGGCTTGGCGTAATAGTGCGCGGGCAGGCCCTCGATCTGCTCCACATTGAACACCGTGTAGCCCTTCATGAAAGGGATTTCCCGTTCGATAGCCTGCCCCGCGTCGTCGGTCTCGGTCTTGGTGAAGCGGTCGGCGAAGACGACCAGACTGCCATGCTCGCCCCTGCGGACATGCCCGCCGAGTGCGGCGGCTTGCTTGAAGGTCATCCAGATCGGCGTGTTATAGCCATGCGCCAGAGACTCGCCCCACAGCAGCAACACGTTCATGCCACGATAGGGCACGCCGTTATGGCGCAGCGGTCGGGTGATGCTTCCGGCGGGGTGTTCGGCGTCCCACGGCTTCTGCCAGGGGCGCACGCCCTTTTCGAGATCGGCGATGATCCGGTTGGTGACGCTGCTGTAAACATCGGCGCGGGCCGACGAGGGGCGAGGAAGGGTCATGCGGGCTGCCTCTTGCGCCCCTTTTTCGTAAGACGAGAAAAGGGCCGAGGCAAGCGGAATCTGCATGGGCCAGATCACGAGAAACCACGGCGGGGGGGGTGACTCGGCGCTCCCGCGAGGGTGCGCTGTTCTAAAACGATCCGACGCGGGTATAAGGCTATTCTAGGTGTGTTACCCGTGAATGTTGATGGTAATGCTTCTGCTTGTCGGAAGGAATTGACACTTTGAAAGCGCCCTGTTGAAAGCCAAGCATATTAGGATACAGGTAAATCGTGCCGTCCGGTTTTGGCCTCATGGTAAATGTAGCAATGAATGGCTCTATTGGGTTTCCGCGTTCATCTGAAAGAGCTTGAACAGAACTCGTGACCTTCGCAATGCACTCAACTGTTTCAGCAGTCCGGCTCGTCTCTTTCGGTGGTTTGACAAGCTGAAACTGAACCCGACCAAAGAACCCTGCACTACCGTAGGTAAGTCCATGCGTGAGCGTTTGCATAACGTCAGGGCTATCACATGCGGGGATGGCAACTTTACGCGCGGATTGTGCTGGCTCGTTTATGTATTCTGCTTCGCTAGCCTTGCGAAAACTTTCCATTATCTCATCATCAGAAAGCGCCGCGTTATCGCTTCTTAACCCCGTTAGAAAAAAAGTCACCTCTATTGTGCTGCTACCCTGCATATCTATACGGTAAAGAATAGCTCCTCTTCCTCGGTTTGTTCTGACTGTAGCGTAGCAACGCATTTTAAGATTGTTAATCGAAATAGGGCCGTTCGCGCTTCGTGTTATTTCGCGCAGTTGAAATCCGTTGCTCTTGGCTATTTTTGCGGTCGCATTTTGTAGGATCGTATTCGCAGCGTCTGTGCCACAAGAGGTTATTTGATGTATAAATTTTTTGGCTGAGGCCGAAGAACTATCAACAAGATTGTAGTGAAGGAGCGCGTCACTTTCTTCCTGCGTGATATTTATGACTTTTGTATCAACCAAATTATATGGCAACAGCACAAAATCGGGGTCGTCCAAAATGTCACCAGCAACAACCCCTTCCGGTAGAAAGACTCCGGCTGTAACAGCGAATAGCATAATGACCGCTGAAAGCACCGCCGCCTTCTTCTTCATCCAGTCTAGTTTGGCAGCGGCAAGCAAGGTTTCGCGCCTGTAGATCGTCATAGAATTAGTTCTCCTTGTCCCTGCGGGTTTCAAGGCTGGCGGCACGGTCATCGCCATCGAAGCGGCGCGGCGGCGGTTTAAAGGGACTTCGGCCTTGTCTGACCATCTATCTCTCTGAGCCTCTGCCCCGTTTATAAAGTGCTTCAACGCTGATTGAAACCCGCCAATTGTTGGCCTGGTTGAAATGGTAAGAGGCAAGCGGAATCTGCACCGGCCAGGTTGCCGGAAACCACGGCGGGGGGCTGGCTCGGCGCTCCCGTCAGGGTGCGCCTGCGTAGCGTCCGCGACGGTCGCCAGACGGTCGCGCTATTGCCATTGACCTTTGCTCGTCAATTTCGCAATGTCGTTGCGAACGGCAAACGTCAGTTGCGTCAGACCACGACGCTTTTTGTTCGGACAAACTTGACCATGAGAAATACCATAATCGCTATATTCAGTATTATCCTGATCGTTTCATTTTTGGTTTTAGTCGTCGCGGGCGGGATAATTGGGCGAATGTTCATCCACGAAAACGGGTTCTTGTTTGGGGCCATTGGCGCTTTCGCAGCTTCTTCAATATTATTCGGCCCTGCGTTCCTGCTCTTAAACATCAACGACAACGTCGCGGCCATACGCCAGCACATTGAGGATGGTGAGCTTGACGCATGAATCAAAACTTATGGTAAAAAGTCAGATACCAAGACGCCTCTAGTGCCCATTTTTCGTAAAACGAAAAAAAGGGGGAGGCAAGCGGAATCTGCGCGGGCCAGAGCACGGCGCTGAGCATTGGGGCGCTAGGCTGCCGCTTGCCTCAAAGCGTCAAACCACGCCAGCGCCGCACCCTGGCCTGAACTGCCTTTTCCAGCCGCAGCAATGCCGCCAGTTCGCGTTCATAACGCCGATGCAGTGCCAGCGCTTCGGGATCGACGGCGCAGGTGTAGGGGCTCAGGTTTTCGAGCGCCATGCGCAACCCCGCGATGCTGTTCAAACGCCAGAAACGGCGACTATTCGGCTCTTGGTCGGACAAGGCAAAGCGGCATTCGTGGGGACGAACAAAGCGACGGGAGCGGATCGCCCCGCCCTGCTTACGCAATCCGCCGTCTCTTGTCACCGGAGAATCGCGAACGGTCTGGGCATAGGTGTCGCCATGTATACATGTCGCACGTCACTCTGCTGCTTGCCGGCCTGGCGGCGTCAAACGGGATAGCCGTCCTTTAACCTGGCGTAGCGCCCAGCCTCCGGTCGCGTCGGCGGTCTGAGGCTGCGCGTTTGCGGCGCTGTCACTTCCTCGGTCTGCCGCTCCTGGCGCACGGCCTGGCCTTGCGCTTGCCGGACGATGTCCGTGCGCTGGCGCGAACGCGAGGGAGCGACAGCGGTTCTCGTCGCCAGAATGTCCAGGCGCTTCGACGGCCCAACCGCTCCGCCGATGGCGGCGATCTGCTTCATACCTTCCGCCAGGCGCTGTCGTTCGCGCATCCTCTGCACGGCGAACTTATACGGCATGGGAGGCTTGCGGCCCGCGCCATGGCCAGCGGTCAGCGGGTTGAGGCGCGGCAAGATCGGCGGGGAACGTCGGGCTGGCATGGCTTGTTCACTCCCTGAACAGAGACTGAAACACCAAGTGATTCGCCAACCGATATTAGACGATCAACACAACAGACGAAATCATCGTCCGCGATTCGCCCCGCCGCGACTACCCAGGCTCCGGCTCCGTCCAGTCATGCGGCTCCAGCAGCCACCACTTCACGTTCTGCAACGCAGGCGCTTCGTTTTCGATTTCCTCTTCCTCGTGCGGCGACTGGCGGAACAGCCACCACAGCGGCAAGCCGTTTTCGTCCCTGCCGCGCTCCCGCTTTTTCTTCTTCGGCGGGCGCTGCATCAGCAATGCGGCCAGCCCCTTCATAGCCGTCATCGGATCGCGCCCGCCGAAGGGATACGTCTGGGCGATGCGGGCCGATTGCCGCGCCACATGCCGCACCTGCGCCGCCAGCAGGATCGCCGACAACAGGGCGGGCGATACCGCACCGTGGCTTCTACCGCCCGACCATACCCCGCTGGCCGGTTGGGTATGGAACATCCGCCCCCATGAGTTCTTTCCCGCCCGCGCCTGGTGCAAATAAAGAGCAGCAGCGCACCGGCTGCGTTGCGCTCCGGTCTGGCGGGCTTCCGGCCTCCGGCTCCCGCGTTGCCCTGCGCGGTCGCCTGCTACCGTCCCCGCGTTCGCGGTCGGTCGCCGTCATGCTCGCGCTCAAGGCCTGGCGTGTCCGGCTGGGGCTTCGGCCTGAACTGTTCCAGCCATTGGCGTTTGGCCAGTTCCCGCATCGCCTCGCGCTGCTGCGCGACCAGGCCGCCGTCCGGCGTCGCCACGGTGACGCGACCAGGCGCTTCCTTGCCGCTCTGCTTGCGCCTAGCTTCGTCTTCTTCGCTTTCCTGGCGCTGCGGCGCGGGCTGCACGGCCCCGCCCTCGCCCTGCTGCTCGTGTTCGCCGCGCTCGCGGGCGCGTTCCTCTTCGCGCTCGCGCTGCATCGCCCGCGCTTCCGCCACGCTCGGCAGGCCGCGCTTGAACGCTTCCCCGCCAAGCCGCTGCCGCACTTCGCCAGCGGTCACACCGCACACCCGCTTGCCCAGCGCGTGCTCGCCGCCCGCCGCGTCGATCACCACGAAGTCTCGCCGGTCGCCTCGCGCCAGGATCATGCCTTGCTGTTCCAGCGCCGCCGCCAGGCTCGGCCCGTTGTCGCTCGCGTTCCAGGCTTGCCGGATGCCGTTGCGGATCGCGTCGAGGTCGGTGTCGAGCCGCTGCGCCTGCTCGAATTCGCCCTGCTTCGGGGCCTTGGTCAGACGGTCGCGGCGAGGTTCGTTGGAAAGCTGCCGCAGGCCGAATTCCACTTCGAGCTTCCGCGCTTCGTCGCGCATCTTCAACGCGAACAGGCCAGGGTCTATCGCTTTCATGGTGTCGAGGTCGATGCGATTCCACGCGACGTGCAAATGATCGCCGTGCGTGTCGCTGCGGTGGAACGCCACGGCGCGGGCCTGGCCCGCGAAGCCTAGTGCCTTCTCCATGCGGTCGGCGACGATCAGCCATTGCTCGCGGGTCAGCCGCTCGTCGTCGGGCAACCGGATATGGGCATGAAAGAATGGTTTCTCGGCTTTGGTCAGCGCCGCGATATTCTGCAAGTCGGCAAACGCGCCGCGAATGTCCTCGGCCAACACGCCGCGCAGCTCGACCAGCTCGGCCCGCTCGCCTTCTTTGCCGGCCGTCAAATAAGCGGCGAGCTTGGGGCCGCTGCTGTGGATTTGTCCCCGTGCAATCATCGCTGCAACGCCTCGCGGATCGCTGTTGCCGTCGCCCGCAGCTCGGCCAGCGTCTCCGCCAGCTCATCGGCATCACGGCCCTGGTTGATGGCTCGCGCCAGTTGGTTGAGGTTATTGCCGACGCGGTTGAGTTCGGCGGTCGCGGTCATCAGGGCTTCTCGGTCGATGGTCGGGCGGCGTCGCCGCTTTGGCCCGCCCTCGCCCAACATGCAGGTGCAGGCGTAAGCGTTGAAGCTCAGGCCTGCCGCCTGTTGGCGCACCCCTATCGCCTCGGCTTCCGCCAGGGACAGGCGCAGGCTTTTCACCACGGTGCGCCCGCCTGCCTTGCCGCGTTGCGGCGGCTTGCGCGGCGGTCGCGCTGCGGCGGCAGCGGCTCCTGCCTCTCCTGAGGATGGTTCGACGACGGCGGTTGCTGCGGCTTGCGCTTCCATCGCTTGTCCTCTCGTCCGTCTGGGCCGCTCGGCCCCCTCGGCGGGTTTTGCCCTTCGCCTTGCGGGGATGCAACGGGGGAACCCCTTGCCAAGGATGCCCTGCGCCCGACCCTCTTGGGGCGGGAGACGGGGCATGGTGTGGTATTACCACACCCCCCTTGCTCTCTGTGCACTGTAGGCGTTCGGGCCTCTATATATGCCACGGATAGGGCGGTTTGTCACTAGATTTTGTGGGCGGCGCTTCGCGGACTCCTGGCCGTTTGGCGGTCGCCGACCGGCTTGCTTGCGGTTCTTGTCGGTTGGTCGGCGGCGGTTCAAAGGGGTCGATGGAACGGGAAGGCGGACGGGACGCGTTCGGAAGGGACGCGGGCCAACCCAGCTAGGCGCAAGGCCGGATAAAATTTCTGAGCCTTCGCGCCGGTCGGCGCGGGCAGAAGCAACGGGGGGGCGGTGGCCCCCTTCTCTTTGGAAAAATACGAATAAGAAAGGAGCGTGTGCTGTGTTCGAACAACAAGTGTCTTGGGTGCAATACCTTTTTACCTTTGTGATGTCCGGCGGCATGGGTTGGATCGTCGGATTTGTCCTCTTCAACGACAAGGCCAGGCATCTCCGTAAATGGCTGTGGCTGGCCTTCGTCGCGCTGTTGATCGTCGCGTCGGTCTGGTCTCGATCCTCGTTCGGCTTCTTCGTCATCTTTATCGCCGGTGCCACCGCCGGAGCGATGATGTTCAAGGCAGCGGTCACCGCAAGGACACGCCAAAGATCGACCGCTTTCGGCTCCGCCGCTTGGGCCACCATCGACGACATGCGAAACGGCAAGCTGATCGACACCGCCGGTCTGCGTCTCGGCGAAGTCACGGAATTCACCTTCGCCAACGACGTCCCCACGCCGCGCACCCATGCCCTCGGCTATGCGGGCGACCGCCATCTGCTCACCGTCGCCCCCACCCGCTCCGGCAAGGGCGTCTCGGCGATCATTCCCAATCTCTTGACCTACGCCGGATCGGCGGTCGTCATCGACCCCAAGGGCGAAAACGCCATGATTACGGCGGCGCGGCGCGGGCAGGGCCGCGCCGCCGTAACCGGCCTCGGCCAGCAGGTGCATGTGGTCGATCCCTGGGGCATTACCGGCTTGCCCGCCGCCTGCTTCAATCCGCTCGACTGGCTCAGGGCGGACGATCCCGACATCAGCGAGAACGCCATGATGCTCGCCGACTCCATCGTCATTCCAAGCGGCGAAGGCAAGGATCGCTTCTGGGATGAGGAAGCCAAGGCGTTGCTCATGGGTATCCTGCTCTATGTCGCTCTCGACGAAATCGAACAGCCACGCCGCACCCTCGGACGGGTGCGCGACATCATTGTGATGGGCGGCGAGCAGCTCGATAACGTTCTCGCTCAGATGGGCATCAACCCGAACCCCATCGTTTCCAGTACCGCCGCCCGTACCATGAGCAAGGAAAAGGAACTCCGCGCCAGCGTCATGGCGTCGCTGCAATCCCATACCCATTTTCTCGATAGCCCGCGCATCCGCGCCAGCCTGGAGAAGTCGGATTTCCGCTTCGAGGACTTGAAAGCCGCCCCGACCACGGTTTATCTGGTGCTGCCTTCCGACCGGCTCAATACCTTCGGGCGCTGGCTGCGCCTCTTGATTCAGCAGGCGATCACCGTCAATGCCCGCAACATCGCCCAGAAACCGCCCAAGCCCATTCTCTTCCTGCTCGACGAGATGCCCACCCTGGGCCGCTTGACGATGGTGGAACAGGCTTACGGTCTGATGGCGGGCTTCGGGATGCAGCTCTGGGGCATCGTGCAAGACCTGTCGCAGCTCGAACGCATCTACGACAAGGGATGGGAAACCTTCATCAGCAACGCGGGCGTGTTGCAGTATTTCGGCAGCCGCGACCAGAAGACCGCCGAATATTTCTCCAAGCTCTGCGGCGTCACCACCTTCGAGAAAACTTCGATCAGCAGCACCATCGCCCGCGCCTTCGGCTCTTCTTCGCCAGGGGGCGGCAGCAATGAAAGCACGACCCACACCGAAAGCACCAGCACCGATGTCGCCCAGCGGCATCTGGCCTTCGCCGATGAACTGATGGTGATGCGGAAGGGACAGCAGTTGCTGTTCGTGGAAGAGGTCAATCCGATCATGGCGCAGCGCTCGAACTGGTACGCCGATCCCGAACTGAAAGCCCTCGGCGTCAATCTCCACGCGCTGGCTAACGCCTGATGTGAGGCTTCGGAGCGGGCGGCGACATGTCCTGTTTTTCCGGACTGACTGGCTCGCCCCGCTGCTGCGCCAGGATGCGGGCTACGCGCTCCGCGTCCTGGCGGGGCGCGGTCGCCTGCTACCGTCCCCGCGTTCGCGGTCGGTCGCCGTCATGCTCGCGCTCAAGGCCTGGCGTGTCCGGCTGGGGCTTCGGCCTGAACTGCTCCAACCATTGACGCTTGGCCAGTTCCCGCATCGCCTCGCGCTCCTGCGCCACCATGCCGCCGTCCATCGTCGCCACCGCGACGCGGGGCGGTTCCTGGGGTCTCTCCGGCTGCTCCGGCGCTTGCCCTGGCAGCGATGCCGGCCGATCCCCGCGCTTCTGCGCCGCGAGCTGCGCCATCTTGGTCTGCGTCTGCTCCCATTTGTACTGCCCTTCTAGCTTCTTCTCATCATCGGAAAAGGACTTCTGGCGCTCCCGCTCGGTGAGAGATTCATCGGTTCTTGCATAGACTATAAGAGCGAGGTGCTTATCATCGACCAGCCGCGTGAAGTCGGCGATTTCGCCTTTTGTGTAACCATTTTCCTTCATGCGCCCGACAATCTCTTTATCCATCGCCTCTTTGCGCTCAAAATCCTCTGTCTTGATCGCTTCGGCATAGTCGGTCTTCCGCGTCTGCCTATCCCGCTCATCCGCGTCGTATTTAACCTTCCACGACGGCACCGGCTCCGGTTCTGGTGTCTGTGGCTCCTGAACCTGTCCTGATGGGGACGGCGACGGCACTTGCGGTATTTCCTGCCGCGCCGCTTCCACTTTCAAGGAAGCTGCATTGCTCGATTTGTGCAGCGGTTCGACGCTTCGGAGTTTGGTTTGCAACTCGACTTCAGCCTGCGTCTTGCGAAGCTCGTCATATTTGGCCACGGTCGTCTTTCCGAGAGATTACTCACGGACGGAAAGCATACCGGAAAAGACCTTGGCGCTGGTGCGTCGGCCCTGGGCGACGCGCTCAAGGAACGAGCTTAGCTCGGGTCGATGTTCTTCATGGCCGCTGCTTGCCGCGCCATCATGTCATCTTCAACGGTGCCGATGGAAAGTGTTTTTGCTTCGATCCAGCCTTTTTTCGGCACGATGCCAGGCTGCTTCTCGATGGCGACGAGGCGTGCTTCGATCCATCGCACCAAACTCGACAGGTTATCGAAATCGCGTTCAAAAATTCGCCACCGAAATTTGATGTGCCACAAGTCTGTCTCGCTCGCGACGCGCAGATCGTCATCCGATGTCGGAATATGCTCGTCATCGCACGGCGTATTCAGCCGCTTGGTGATGATGTCGAGCCGCCGCCCCTGTTCGATGGCGATGAGTTTCCAGTTCTCGACTTCCTGCCGCAAGGCGGCGATGTCTTCGCTGTCGGTCATGACAAGCCCCCTCCCTGTTTGGTTTTCCGGCGCGGTCGCGCCACCCGCAACAGACATAGGGACAAAAGCCCTTGAAAGTAAACGAAGAATTGCGGGCTTGCCCTTGGCGGCGGCGCGTCGCGCTGCCGCCCTCCCCTCATTTGTCCCGTGGCCCCCGTAGCGCCGCGAGTTGACCCTGCAACCGCGCTGCTTCGACGGCGGCAGCCTGCGCTTCAGCGCGGGCCGTGGTTACCGCTTCGCGCTCGGCAGCGCGTTGGGCGTGGGCCAGTTTCAGTTCGCCCTTGAGGTCGGCCACCCGTCCGGCAAGCTCTCCGGCCTTGGCCTCGGCAGCGGCGGCACGCTCGGTCTGCGCCTGGTGCGCCTGCAGCGCTTCCCGTAACGCGTGCTCCTGTTCGATAGCGCGACTCTCGGCCTGGTCGCGCTCGGCTTCCAGTCGGGCTATGGCCTGCTCGGCCTGGTCGAGCTGCGCCTGGATCGCCGCGATCTCTTCGCCGGTCGCGGCCCGTATTGCCTCCACCTGCTGTCCAGCCTGTTCATCCAGCAAGGCCCAGAACTCGCGCCCCAGGCTCATCAGCTTGGCGACGGCGGCTTCCGGCAGTTCCACCGGCCGCCGTTGCTTCGGGGCCGCTTCTCGCCATTGATCGAGATAACGCTTGACCGTCGTATAGCTGCCGCCCCCGATACCATCCTGCACGTTCAAAATAGTCGGTGTCGTGCCCTGCTCCACCAAGGCTTGCGCCACCTCGAACACCCGCTCCTGCGTCACTACGGCTCTGGCCATGATATGTCCTTGAAATGTCGTTCTAAAATTATCGCTATTATGGTAATAATTTTACCGTAATTACCATAATTTAGCAAGGCCGCCGCCGCAAAAAACTCGGCCAAGCGGTGCGAAAAGCTGGGGCCGAAGGCGAGCACAGCGCCCTGCTGCAAAAACTGGCAGGCCGTCCTGTCGGTTGCCATCAGGCGGGTTCGTCGGGTTGCGCACGGGGTTGTGCAGTGGTTTGTCCACAGAAAGCGGGATAGCGGGCAAACGAAGGTCATACAGGCGTATGGGCTGATCCCCTGGCCTCGCCAGCGGCCCACCAGGCGCGCCCTCACCGTTCTGCCCTTTCTCCCCCTGCCCGTGCGCCAAAGCCAGCCAGCGGGCAAATTTGACCGGTTCGCGTGGCAGTCTAAGCCAGAAGCCCACCGTGATCTCTCCCCTGCCCTGCCCGCCTACCTTGGCTGCCTTCCAGCGGCATTGCGCTGCCGTGCGGCGAAGTCGGCATGTTCGGCAGTCTGGCGTGCATAGGCTTCGCCGTTCTCCTTCGCCTTGTCGCTTTCCAGCATGAGCCGTGCGGCGGTGTCTTCGATCCCGTGGCCCCATGAAAGGGCGATCTTGCACCAGACGAAATCGGCGCTGGTGCGCTTGGCGTGGCCGCTTGCGCCGACCGGAGCGCCTTCGAGGCAACGGGCGTAACTCGGCCATTTGCTCGTGCGTGGCGCGGTGTTGGTTCGAGAAGCTACGGCGGGGGGGACGGGTAGCGTTTTCTCTGGGGCCACCACGCCGAGGGCGGCAAGCGTTTCAGGGGTGACCGCGCGACCTGGTTGAGCGGTCACGATGCGCACTATGGGAAAATTCGGCGCGTAGGCGGGTTTGAAGTTGGCGGTTCCGGCGACGCGGGTTGCGCCGGACGCCTCCTTGTCGGCCCCTGTGCCTTCCTTGAGCCGTGCGGCGAAACCCTTGGGCGCGTCCTTGACCGCGACCCATGCCTGAATGCCGTTGGGACTGGTCTGCAACACGAGGAACGCGGCGGGGCCGATCCGCGCCAGGTTATCGGGCGTGAGGTCGTCCAGTTGGATCAGGGCGACGGTTTTGCTGCGGGGCCGGACGATGAGATTGTTTTGCCGTCGCGCCGCGCTCGGCACGAGGTAGGGCATCGAGGCCCGCGCCTGAGCAAGGCTTTGCGCCGGACGAAAGCCGCGTTTCTCTTGGTGCAGGTTGGTATGGGTGATGTCGAAGGCGTTCGTCCCGACGCTGGCGAACAGATCAAGCAGGCGCAGCGCCTCTGCTATCGGGTCGAACGCGCCGCCGGCACTCTGGTCGCTCATCTTGCCCCCCGCCCCCCGCCGTGGCTTCTTCTTTTTGCTGTCCGGTGCCATGAACTTCGGCGAAGGCTATGGGCCATCCTGGTTCTTTTCAATGAAAAATCTTCGCCCGCAACGCGGGCGTCCGCTTACACGTGGCCTTTCAGGAAGGGCTGCCCGTGGTTTGGTTCTGAGGCCGCAGGCCGATCACTTCTGCCGCCGTAGGCGGCCTTCGCAATTTTTGTGAGCGCGTAGCGCGATCTCAATGGCTTGCCTTGCCGGTCGTTGTAACGAATGTGCTGGGTTTTCTGCTGCAAAATGTGTCTCGGATGCCGTGCCCCTCTTAAAGATTAAATACTAGATTAAAGAAAGATTAGGGGCGATTCGGCATGGTGCGTAACGCCTTGATACAACGCAGACAAGGCCACTTATCCACAGCATAGAATGTGTCTCGGATGCCGTGCCGATGTGTCTCGGATGCCGTGCCCGATGTGTCTCGGATGCCGTGCCATGTGTCTCGGATGCCGTGCCTGTGTGTCTCGGATGCCGTGCCGATGTGTCTCGGATGCCGTGCCTTCCGTCGCAGGCTGCATCCCGAAAGCATAAATCGGGGTGTCTCGGATGCCGTGTCTGGCCCTGCTTTATTGGCTGTTTTGAGGGAGGGCTGCGAGCGCCCGCACAACCGTTACCGCGTCGCCGGTGATGTCGTAGCTGGCCAGGAATCCGATGCTTACCAGTTCCTCAAGCGCGGTGCGTAGCTTGACCTTGAATCCGGCTCTCTGGATGTTCCTGCTGCCGACATAGCCGCGCAGCGTGTCGAGCTTGATCGGGAAGGGTTGGCGGTGGCTGCTGTAGAAGGCATGGAGCGCTTGCGCGAGGAGCTTGCCGCGCAACTGCTGGCGTTGTTGCCAATCAAGCGCCGTCCATTGGTTGTCCCCGAACAGGCGGATCAATTCGCGGTTCAACTCGATGCGGTAATGGCTGGTCAGTTCGTCTTTGAGGCCGGATTTCACGAGCGGCCCGAAGTAGGTCTTGCCTTCGTGGGTGATTTCCACGGCGCAGGCGGTGAGCCGGATGATGGTTGAGTGCAGTTGCTTGTGCTGGCTCAGGCCGGTGTGCTGGCCGAGGGACTTCAACAGCCCGTGCGCCGTGAATTCGCACATGCAGCCGAGAGGATGCTGCCGCGCCAGATGCGCCAGGGTTTCCCAGACGCTCAAATCCTCCTGGTTGAGCTGCTCGCCGGTGAATTTGACGGAAATGCCGCGCTGGCTGGCCAGCGTGGCTTCTTTGAGAAACACCCTGTCTTTGCTCTGGATCGCGGCGAAGAGGGCGGAGCGAATGAAGCTGTTGGGGGTTCCGCGCTTCGGCTCCGGCCATAGCGGGAGCTGGATGGGCATGGCGGCTTCGCGTTGTCGCGCCTTCTCCATGATGCGCTCAACTGCGCCCACGATGGCCTTTTCACCGTTATTGCTCATCTTGCCCCCTGCCCCGTCATTCCTGCGGCTTTGCGTCATGCTTTGTCAATCGCCGTTCGTTGCTTGGGATGGGGGCTGTCATGGTGGCGTGGTCTAGCCCTGACCGCTCGGCTGCGCGGACAACGAGGCGATCTGCGCCTTGTGCCGTCTGGCAAACACGGCATTGATGCCCTCGGCCAGCAACGCCTGAATGCTGGTGCGTTCTTCGGCGGCCATGATCTTGAGCGCGGTTTGCACCTCGGGAGCGAAATGCCCCCCGATCAGCACCCGCCCGACCCGCGAGGGCGGCACGCCCTTGCTGGTGGTCGTTCGCTCGGCGACGGCGGCAGGTATCGCTGCCGTCGGTTCCGGCTTGCGGGTTTGCTGGTTAAGCCCTTGCGTGAGCGGATTTGGCCTTGGCATGGCTGTCGCCTCTTTCGGTTAAAAGTTGTGTTGTATACATGTATAGCTGTAGTGATTCATCAGCCGCTTTGCTTTTCGGCTCGTATTCCTGGGCGGTCTGGCCGAGATTTCCGGCGTGGCGATGCGCGGCCCGCAGATACAGCGTGACGGGACACACGGCGAAGCCCTGCGCGGCAATGTAGTCGGCGGCGTCCTGGGCTTCCTTGCCCTGAATGGCGGCCTTGCTCACCACGAACAGCGCGGGAGTGTCTCCGGCCAGCTTGAGCAGGTCGCCCAGCTTGGGCAGGGTTTCAAGGGTGTAGAGATGCGGCTCCACCGGCACGAGCACCAGGTGTGCGCGTCTGGCGGCCTCGACGGCATCGGTTCCGGCGTGCGGCGGCGTGTCGATGACGATGAAATCCACGCCCTGCTCCTTGGCGTTGCCGATGGCGGCGTCCAGTCGCGTCGCCGGTGTCGCCACCACCCACGGAAATTCCTGAGTGCGGCGATCTGTCCATTGCGCGGCGGTCGCCTGCGGATCGAGGTCGAATACGGCGACCTTGCGGCCCGCCTGAACGGCGGCGACGGCCAGGGTAAGGGCCAGCGTGGTCTTGCCGACGCCGCCTTTTTCCGCCACCACGGCGACAACTTGTAAACCTGTCTGCATGTATACACCTAGTCATGTGTGCACATCGTTATGTGTGCATGGCGAAGTGTAGGATTGTAGGGTTGTCGCTGTCAACGCGGCAGCGCGGGGACGGTCTGGCTGACGCAGGCCAACCAGACCGCGCCGGTCACCCCTGGTCTGCGGGCTGTCCGTCCTGGAGCTTGTGCAGGTAGTCGGCGGCGCGTTGCGCCTGGGCGGCCGCCGTGAAGATCGCCCGCTTGTCGTTCTGAAGAATCCCCAGCCATTCGCGGAGATACTGCGCGTGATCGGCGCGGACTTCCGGCGTGATGCCAAGATCGGCGCAGAGGAAGGCAGCACCCATTTCGGCGATCAGTTCCTCGGCGGCGTAGGCACGATCACCAAAACGCTTGCCGAGTTCGCGGGCCAAGCGGTCGGGGTGGGAAGTCCAGTGGGTCAGTTCATGGGCGAGGGTGGCGCAATAGCTTTCCGCGTCCTTGAAGCTCTCGCGGCGCGGCATTTGCACCAGATCACGGGCGGGGGCATAAAACGCCTGGTTGCCGCCATGTTGAATCCTTGCGCCGGTGGCGGCAAAGAACGTCTCGGCCTGCGCGATGCGGGCCACGGGTTCGCCTGGTTCCTGTGTCTTGGCGTGGTCGTTCGAGGGCAGGCCGTCGATCTGTTCGACATTGAACACGGTGAAGCCCTTCATGAAAGGGATTTCCCGTTCGATAGCCTGGCCCGCGTCGTCCGTCTCGGTCTTGGTGAAGCGGTCGGCAAAGACGACTAGACTGCCATGCTCGCCCTTGCGAACTGTCGCGCCAAGTTTCTGAGCCTGTTTGAACGTCATCCAGACAGGGGCGCTATAGCCTTTCTCCTGGGCTTCGCCCCAGAGCAGGAGGACATTGACGCCGCGATAGGGCGTGCCGTTGTGCCGCAACGGTCGGCTGATGCGTCCGGCGGCTCGTTCGACGTTCCACGGCCTTTGCCAGGGACGCACGCCTTTTTCCAGATCGGCAATGATTTTGCTGGTGACGCGGGAATAGACATCGGCGCGGGATTGGGTGCTGGTCTTCATGGCCTTGGCTCCTTTGCTGGCAGGGTTGAGCGCAACGCGGCGCTGAACCCTTGCCTTCCGGCGAGGACGGGGGTGTAAGGCGCAAGGGCGACCGGCGGGGAGGGGGATCACCTGGCCTGCACGAACGAACGCAGGGAGGGAGGAAGGACGGGGAAACCCCGCAGGGCGGCGGAGCTTTACGCTTGCGCCGCGCCTGGGGCAGCGCCCCAAGTCTGAAAGGCGGCCGCCAAAAGTCTGGGCAGCGCCAGACCTACATCTTTACATGTATACATGTCGTGTTCGAGACATGGCCATGTGGCAAGACGACCGTCAGGGCAGGGCGCAGCCTTGCCCCGTCATCCCCTCGGCGTGGGCGAAGCTGACGCCGCACGCTGTCACGCCAAGGATGGCGACCGGCTCGCGTGCACCTGGCGGCGAGGGGGTGCCAAGAAAGCTCTTGTTTCGTCCGTACATTTGCCGTACATTGGTTGAGTTATAACTTGCTGTGGTAAGCAGGAACACGGGAGAAGGGCTATGCAAACCAACCATCCAGAGACGGCAGACAAATCGCGGGCGGCCCGCTTGGAGGCCCGCCTGTCGGTCGAACAGAAGGCTGTGCTGCAACAGGCCGCCCTGTTGTCGGGACGCACCTTGAGCGAATTCGTCGTCGCCAGCGCCCAAGAGGCGGCCGCCCGCGTCATTGAGGAACACGAAGCGATCCGTCTCAACCGCGCCGAGCAGATCGCGTTTGTGACCGCCTTGCTCGATCCGCCTGCGCCGAACGAGCGCCTGCGCCAGGCCGCAGCGGCCTATCGTCAGCAGATGGGGTTTTGATTGTTCGCCCCGACGACCGCGTATCGCATCGAACCCCTCGCCAAACACCACGACCGTGACGGCTTTTGCTGCGGCAGTGCGCCGCTGGATCGCTATCTCCGGCAGCAGGCCCGCCAGGACGCTGAAAAGCGCGTCGCCGCGCCCTTCGTCCTTGTCGCGCCCCCCGCGACGCCTATCCTCGGTTACTACACTTTGTCCGCCTCGGTTGTCGCCGTCCATGAGTTGCCAGACGCCTTGGCGAGAAAGCTGCCGCGCTATCCGCAGTTACCGGTGACGCTGCTGGGTCGCCTGGCCGTTGACCAGAGCATGAAGGGCAAGGGCATGGGGGAATTCCTGCTGATGGACGCCTTGCGCCGCAGTCTGGAAGCCGCAGCGAACATCGCGGCAATGGCCGTCCTGGTGGAGGCCAAGGATGCCGCCGCCGAAGCCTTCTACCGCTACTTCAGTTTCCTGCCGCTGCAGCAGCAGCCCACGCGCCTCTACCTGCCGATGAAGACCGTGGTCGAACTGTTCGGCAACTGACGGCGGGGCAGGGGCGCTATCGCGCCCATACAGTTTTACATGTATACATGTTGCATCGCCCAACGGCCGAAGTCACGGCCGAGGCCGTGACGGCCCGCCGACTGACACCGGCGGGCCGCTTCAGGCGCTAACGGTCTGCCCTGCTCCAGAGGACGACGGTAACACCGTCCTCGCGGGTGTAGCTGTTGGCATGAACCGGCGCGGGCAGGAGCGGATCATCGAGCACCAGCCGGAGATACTCGCCCTTGTCGCTGCGTTTCTTCCACGCCGCGCCCA
>ERZ761610.561-NODE-561-length-28032-cov-17.627408_pt1 | contig 28032 bp, 23 predicted proteins | sample MGYA00512164_ERZ761610 | MGnify/ENA primary metagenome ERZ761610 (study PRJEB28899, sample SAMN02850038) | bioreactor sludge metagenome | biome: EBPR Sludge; feature: EBPR Bioreactor; material: flocular biomat | place: Australia: Thorneside Wastwater Treatment...
TTTCCCTACACGACGCTCTTCCGATCTTCCAGAGTTTTTGCTTAACGTGGTCGATGCTGCGGAAAATAGCGAGAGGATGGAACTGGATTGCCGCGTCGGCTGCGCCTCCTCGCAATGACGTGCGGGCTGACGTGCTGCCGCCTTGCCGACGAGACTCTCAGTGAGCCCGAAAGCAGCGCGAAACCCCTGTGGTGGCGGGTATATATGTTCCACTCTGCGTGCAACACTGCACTAGCGAACGCGGAACGTAGGGACTCCGAGGATACGCCGGAGAGCAAGCGGTAGTCCCTACGACATCGCTCACCGTGCCCTACCCCAACGCGCGATACGCATCGCTACGAATACGCGATACTTCGACGACACCTCTCGAGGACCATCGACAAGAGATCAATGCGACCCGATACTTGGTTTTACCGTCTTGCAGATCACAACAATGACCAGATCCAAGGGCAAGGGCTGGCAGCGCGACGAACTCCTCCTGGCCATGAATCTATACTGCCGTATACCGTTCGGCCGTCAGCGCAGCGGTGCCCCGGAAGTGATTGAGCTGGCCGAGGCCCTCGGCCGCACGCCTGGCAGCGTCGCAATGAAGCTCAATAACCTTACCTCTCTGGATCCGCAAGAACTTGCGCGTGGCGTCAAGGGGCTGCATGGTGCAAGTCGGCTCGACAGATTGGTTTGGGAGGAGTTTCAGACGGACTGGGAAAGCCTCGTCCTAGAAAGTGAGCGCCTCTGGGGCGATGTCTTCGAGAACGGTGGCTCCCGGCCGATAGCTGAGGCGGGAGATGCGTTGGGCGACAGGGTCACGGAAAGCGACCACATGGGCAAAGTTAGACTGAAGTTCCGAGCGCTCGCAACTGCGATCGAGGCGCCAAGCCTCTGTTTTTTCTGAGAAAGTCGTTCGAGAAGGCGGTTTTCCGGCTTCTATTTGTAGTCACTAACGCGTATTGACATACGCTGGTTTGTGTTCTATATTTATGAGCATGCCTGCTCGCACTGGAACCGCTCACGTCGTCACTACGACCCGCAAGTACAAGGATCGGGTCTATCACACGCACCTGCTGCGTCGCAGTTATCGCGAAGGCGGCATGGTCAAGAACGAGACACTGGGCAATCTGTCGCATCTGCCCGATGCGCTGATCGATATCATTCGTCGATCATTGCAGGGCGAAACCTTTGTGCCGCTGGCAAAGGCCTTCGAGATCGAGCGCTCGCGCGCCCACGGACAGGTGCAGGCCGTGTCAATGGCCATGCAACGCCTGGGATTCGCGTCGTTGATTGCCTCCAAGCCGTGCCGCGAGCGTGATCTGGTTCTGGCGATGATCGCTTCGCGCATCGTGGCGCCGCAGACCAAGCTGGCCACGACCCGCTGGTGGCACACGACGACGCTGGCCGAGGACTTCGCGGTGAGCGACGCGAACGAGGACGACCTGTACGCGGCGATGGACTGGCTGCTGCAACGCCAGGCGACGATCGAGAAGAAGCTTGCCAAGCGTCATTTGAGCGTCGGCGGCCTGGTGCTCTACGACCTGTCGTCGAGTTACTTCGAGGGAACGACGTGTCCGCTGGCCAAGCGCGGCTACAACCGCGATGGCAAGCACGGCATGCTGCAGGTCAACTACGGCTTGCTCACCGATGCGCGGGGCTGTCCCGTGGCGGTGTCGGTGCATGAAGGCAATACGGCGGACAGCACGACCTTCCTGCCTGAAGTACAGCGCCTGCGTACGAGTTTCGGCGTCGAACGCATGGTGATGGTGGGTGATCGGGGAATGATCTCGCAAAAGGCGATCCAGGAGATGCGCGACAGCGACGGCATCGGCTGGATCACGGCGCTCAAGGGGGTCTCGATCCGCCCATTGATCGAACAGGGACAGTTGCAGCTGGGCTTGTTTGACGAGCGCAATCTGCTCGAACTGAGCTCGCCGGACTATCCCGGCGAACGCCTGGTGGCCTGCCGAAACCCGCAGCTGGCCAAGCTGCGCGCGCACAAACGTGAAGCCTTGCTGTGTGCGACCGAGAACAAGCTCGAAGCGATCAAGGTGCGAGTGGCCGGCGGGCGGCTCGCCGGCCAGGATGCGATTGGCGTGTGCGTCGGTAAAGTGGTCAATCAGTACAAGGTCGCCAAGCATTTCGAACTGCTGATCGACGAGACAAGCTTTTCCTTCACGCGCAAGGCCGACAGTATCGCTGCGGAAGCGGCGCTGGACGGCCTGTACATCATTCGCACGTCGCTACCGGCCGCGGAAATGGCCGGGGCTGACTGTGTGCGCAACTACAAGTCGCTGGCCAATGTCGAGCGCGCTTTCCGCTCACTCAAGACGATTGACCTGAAGGTCCGTCCAATTCATCACCGTCTCGCGGATCGGGTGCGTGCGCACATCTTCCTGTGCATGCTTGCGTACTACGTCGAGTGGCACATGCGCGAGGCTTGGCGCGAACTGATGTTCGCCGATACCGATCAGCAGGCCAAGGCGACCCGCGACCCGGTGGCGCCGGCGACGCGCTCCGAAACCGCGCTGGCCAAAGTCTCCCAGCACATTCTTGACGATGGCACACCGGTGCACAGCTTCTCGACCTTGATGGCCGACCTGGCGACCCTGGTGCGCAATACCTGCCGCACACCCCTGGCCGCAGCAGATGCGCCAAGCTTCGACATCCTGACCACCCCCTCCGCCAAACAACAGCGTGCCATGAAACTCCTGGAACAGATCACGGTGTAGTCAGAAGCCGGAAGTCAGATTTCAAAGCAAGTGATTGAAAGATAGTGGAAAGGCGTCGTCGTTTGGCAGGAACTTCAGGTTAGACTGGCGCAAGGATTTTTTCGGCGGATGGTGCTTGCCGCCTATCAAGACCAGTGCTGTGTTTCTGGTAACCCGCTCACAGAACTTCTAGTCGCCAGCCATATTCTGCCTTGGGCTACTCACCCGGAACACCGGGTCAACCCGCGCAACGGACTTTGCCTGTCCCGCCTTCATGACGCGGCATTTGATCGGGGGCTGGTGACTTTTGACGAGGACTACCGTCTGGTTGTTAGCAAACGCATCCGGAGCCATTTTACCAATGAGGCGGTTCGGGATAACTTCGCCCGCTATGAAGGCAGACCGTTAAGATTCCCCGAGAAGTTCTACCCCGACCGACTGTTCCTATCTGGCCATCGCGAATTGATTTTTCGCGAGGTTTAGCGTGATGACGGATACCCTGGCCAAGAGATGGGCGTCAGTTCCAACATTGCGACAACTTGCCGCGGTCGTTCTCGAATTTGGAGGTGGCGAGGATGACGGTCGTGTGACGGACGGCTTCCGTTTTCCCGCACAGGTCGTCGAGGCAGCTTCAGCCCCCACCCTCGCCAACAATCCCCGCCGCTTCGAGAAAAGCCCTATCCAAGCGCTCCACCTCCGCAACCAAGCGCCCGATTTCGCTACTGCCGTGTAGCGCCCGCAATGGCGCCGCGAACTGCGGCAGGAATTCGCAAAGCAGGCGTCCGCGTTCGCTGCCCCACTGCTCCGTGACCAGGGTTTCGGCGAGAAACTTGAGGATGTTGGCGCCGTCGTTTTCGACCTTTACCGAGTGCAAGACCGCGCTGGCGAGTTGGCCATCGCCGATGCCGACGAAGGCACGCTCGAACAGCGACAGCTCGCCCAGGGTCAGGCGCTCACGCTCGGTGGCAATGTTTGCCAGCAGCGTTTCGAGTAAGGCCGGGTCCGTCGCCTGGCGGGCGAGGCGTTCGGCGGTGTCGGGATCGTCGGCGGCGCACATGGCGTCAACGGCTGCGGCAAGGACGGCCGGCAGGCCCTCGGGATCGGCAAGCTGTGTTTTCGTCAGCGCTGCCGCCAGTGATGCTTCGAGGCGCTGCGGCCAGCCGCGCGGGCCAGCCGCCAGCTTGCCGCAGATGTCGATAAGCGCCTGCGCGCGGTCGCCCTTGTTGTCGATCGCCAGTGCTTGCTCCAGGCAAGCCTCCATTACCCTGGCCGCCTCGTCGGGGCAGGGGCGCGCGCAGCGGACGACGGCTTCGGCGAGTGCCGTTGCCGCTTTGGCCTGCGGTTCATTGCTGCCGACCTGGCGGCCGACGATATCGGCGAACATGCGGCTGATGTAGAGCGCTGGTGGTGCCTTGTTGGCGAGGGCGGCGACGGCGGGGAGCAGTCGTCCCAGCGCTGCGCCCAGCGCCTGACAACCGCGCGAGACCTCGAGCAGGCACAGCGCGCCGCCAAGGGTGATCGCGTCCTGCGGGTCCGCGTAGCGACCGGCGAGCTCGCGTAGCTTTTCGGCCAGCGGTGGCAGGTGATCGCCGAGCAAGTCGGCGGCAGCAGCCAGTTGGCCGATCACGCGAGCGAGGGTGTTGGCGCGGATCTCGTAGCCGTGCGCGCGTAGGGCGCCGAACCAGTCCAGCAATCTCTCGTATTGCTTGGCCGCCTGGTCCGCGTCGGTGTGGCAAAGAGCTGCCGACAGGTTTGCCAGAATGTCGATCTGCTCCTCGATCGGCAGCGATCCGATCCGGTCGGCCAGAAACTGTCCCAGCGGGCCAGCGGCTGGCGCACCTTCCCTGGCCAGGCTGACGACCAGCGGCGCGACCATGCGCAGGGCGTCGCCATAGAGGCTGGCGCCCTCGCGTGCTTGCAGTTCGGCCATCAGTGCCTGGGTGCAGGCGTCGCGCTGGCCGGCCTCGGCGGCTACCGACTCGATCAGGACGACCATGCTCGAGGCCAGCGAACTGACCCAGCTCATCTGATGCAATGTCGCCAGCGCCTCCACGTCGGCGCCGTCCTCGTGCAAGGCCATCGCCAGCAGGTGGCGCAGCTGGTCAGCGTCGCCCTCGGGCATTTCGGCCAGGCACAGCGACGCCGCCCGCGCAAGTGCAGCGTCAGTGCGCTTGCCGGAGGCTGCGCCGAGGGCCTGCGCAGTGACCACGCCCAGTCGCGCGAGGTCGTCTACGCCCGTCGTCAGCTCGGGGTCTTGCGCAATGACTCTGATCTTCTCGAGCATCGCCTCGCGTGCCGGCTGATCGTTGTCGAAAGCCACCCCGGTGCGGCGGGCCAGATCGATCAAGGCATCGGCACGTTCGCTGCCGCGCAGCGTCGCCGCCAGCTTGAGCGCGCCTTGCCAGTCCCCGCATGCCGCCAGGGCGTTGCTGATCGACGCGGTGAACAGTTGCTGATTGATCGGCATGTCGTGGTGTGACGCGTCGGTCAGTTCCTTTGCGGCCGTCAGCCAGTCGCTGAGCCTTTCGGGGAGAAATTCGCGTAGTGCGTCGACGGCGTAGCTGACGCAAAGCGCGCCCTCGACGGCGTCGTTGTGCCAGCAACGTTCGATGAGCTGCAGCGCCAGCCCCTTGTCTTCGAGGCGGCACAGCGCGGGAACGATCGCCGACAGCGCTGCACCCGCGTAGTCGCGTTGCTCGCTTGAGTCGTCGAGGTAGAACTCGGCGAAGCACTGCAGGAGCGCGATGCTTTCCTGGCGCTGTGCTCGTGGTGCGCTTTGTGGGAGCTGCCACGGCTGCCAAGCTCTCAATAGTCGGATCAAGGGATTCTTGGCCAGCGAGCCGTGCTCGAGAAGCGCCGCCCCCTGTTCGGCGAGCGTCGTCATCTCCGCGAGCACTTCGTCGGGCGCGAAGTTCTCCAGGGCCGGCAGCAGGCTGGCGAGGACGAAAGCGCGGTCGGCAGCGAGGTCGATGGCGGGCAGCGCCTGTCGCGCCCGGGTGAGTAGTCCGCGCGCCAGCTCGCGGTCGGGTGGCGAGGCGCGCAAGGCGCTGGCGATGGCGCCGATTCCGGCCGCCCGCTGCACCGCGTCGTCGGCCGTTTCGGCAAAGTCGATGGCCTGGCGAATCAAGGCCGTGCGCTGCGCATCGGGAAGGCCGCGCTCCAGTGGCAGCAGGGCGGCCAGCTTCGCCAACGCTTGCTGCTGCTCGTTGGCCAGGCGTACCAGGGGCAACTGATCGATCACCTGGAGCAGCAACGTGGCCGCGCGTCGGGGGTTCCCGTCGGCAGCGGCGGCGGGCGTATCGAGCAGCCGCGTGGCCACCGCGAGCAAGGGGTCGATTGCCCGGCCGCGGGCTTTTCCCAGTGCGCCAAGACCGGCCAGTGCGCGCTCGATCTCGCCCTGCGCGGTCCACGCTTCGTAGAGCTCGTCAGGGAAACTGAGCATCAGCTCGCGCCCGGTCTGGCGGGCGACGACCAGCGCCAGCAGGCGTGGATAATCCGGCTCCGGGAGTGCCAGCAGGGCTCTGGCCGCACGGTCGAGGTCGGCGATCAGGGGGCTGTAGGTGCCCAGCACCGACCACTGGGCGGCCATCCAGCGGCCCGAGAACAGTGCGCAGAGTTCGTCGCTGCGGCCGGCGTCGGCCAGATGCGTGGCCAGGAATGACAGGGCGTAGGGGCTGCGATGCTCGGGCCAGCGCAGGCAGTAGTCGCGCAGGCGGCTGCGGTAATCGTCGATCTTGCCGATGCGTCGCGGGTCGGCGACGTAGTGCCGCAGGCGCGGATGCGCAAGGCCGTAGCGGCCGCTCTCATCCTGGCGCACGAGGCGGCGCACGCGCGCCAGCACCTGTTCGAAAAAGTCGCCCGCCCAGTCGTCGCGCAGGCTGGTATTGATCGCTTCGAGGTCGCCGCGGCCGATCGGCCCGAGCGCGGCGGCCAGCGTCCCAAACAGGTCGCGCAGCGGCGCGTCGCCGGCGAGCTGCACGATCTGCTTCCACCAGCGATCGAGATAGGCGTCCAGCCCCTGCGGCTGCTCGGCAATCTGCGCCGGCGTGAGGAGCCCGCTGGCGAGGTCCTCGGCCAGGAAGCGGACGTAGAACGGGTCGGCACCGAGCGCGGGATCGTTCGCGTAGGCGGCCTGTCCGCTAATGTGCGTGAGCGCGGCCGGGTCGGCGGCGATTCGTTCGCCGGCTTCTCCCAGCGTCGAAAAAAGGGCCTGGATCTCGTCGCGGTCGAGGCCGCCGAGCGGCAGCTCCGCGAGCTGGTCGGCGGGCAAGCCGTATTCATTTCGCCAGTCCTGGCCGACGTCGCGGACGCTGACGATGATGTGCAGATGCGCTGGCAGGCGCCGGCTCAGGTAGGGCGCCAGCGGCCACTGCGTGACCTCGTCGAGACCGTCGAGAAGCAATACCTGCTGGTGCTGCAGCGGCGTGTCGACGAACTCCTGGTACAGCGCGCGCAACTCGTTGATCGCTTCCGGCAGCTCGGCGCTGTAGCCGTGCCAGGCGGCCATCTGCTGCACGACGTTCTGCAGGAAGAACTTCTCGTCCAGCGTCTCGTCGCCGTAAACCGGGGCGAAGAAATGATAGGCGAAGGCCTCGGGAGTGGCGTCGACGAGATTGGCGATCAGCGCCGTCTTGCCGAAACCGGGCGGCGCGGTGATCGCCAGGTAGCCGCCCTGCTCGTCGGCAGCGAACTGCATGATGGTTTCGAAGAAGGCGTGCCGACCGCCAAAGAAGCGCGTGCGATCGTCGATCAGCGGCTTGAAAACTGCGCGTAGCGACGCACGCAGACGAATCGGGAGGTAGCGGCGGCCACGAAAGACGTCGAAGTCGAGGCCGCTGCCGATCAGCACGCCTTCGGCCGGCGGTAGCGGCGCCGGCATCCCCGGGATGGCGGCCAGCAGGCGAAGCAGTTCCTCGAGCTGCAGCTCGTACTCGAAGTTCTTGCCGCGCAGCATCAGCGCATCGCAGGCGGCGAGCCCTTGCAGCGGTATTGGCAAATCGGCGGCCGCCGGCATCGGCGTGTCGTCGAACAGCACCGGGATCAGCTTGCGGCCGAGGTGCAGCGCCTGCGCGATTTCCTGGCGGACGAAATCGTTGGCATCATTGAGGCGCCGCTGGCCGCTGGCATCCTTCGCCTCGAGCCAGCCGGGCCCGATCAGCGCCAGCACTACCCGGCACCCATCGACGCCGTCGCGCAGGCGCTCGGGAAACACGGTTCCGGCCTCGATCGACTCACGATCGAAGAAGATGCGCTGCTTTTCGAAGCGCCGGCAAAGGTCGCGATAAAGCGCCCGCGCGTGGCCTGCCGCATCGCTGCGGCGGTAGCTGATGAACAGATCACAGGTGGTGTTCGGCATCGAATGGGGTGGCTGGCTGTCGGGTGTCGAGGCGGTAGCGAGAGGGCGCGCTGGCGACGTTGCCTTGGAGCCGTGCGCCATGAGCGTCATCGCGCCTGGGAGGGAGCATACCTCTATGGTCGCTTTTCGGCGACCGGATTACAGGCTCGGCAGGGCGGGTTTGACAAGGTCAATGGCCCGGGGTCGTTCTGAAGAGCTGTGCGGGCGGCATGGGATGCCGCCGATTGGCGACGTGGAGCACTGTGCGTGGCCCGTCTGCTACTCGGCCTGTCAGATGGCCATCGCCAACTTGCTGCTATGGCGCTTGGGTCCGTGCTCAGCCGTTTTGTGGGCCGATAGCCAGCCCACATTCACGGAGGCGGCCGCCCGCCATTACCGGAGTGATGAGCTTAGGCGGCTACCCTTCGATCTCAGGGACGCCGTGCGCTTTTACCCCGCAGCGCGTCCTTGAGCTATTGATGCGAAGTTAACCGGCCCCTGGCCCTTTAATTGCCCCTATAAACCGCCAAAATCCACACCCGTTCCACACGAAACGACATAGACCCCGTTTTCGGAGCCTCATATGCATATCCGCATTCTTCCAAAATTCATATGGGGTACAAGGCCGATATTCGATGGATATCCAACCTGAGCTGGCGAAGCCGGAACCAAACAGGTTAGATATGGGGTTGTAGCTATGAAGAGTGACCGAAGGCCATCACGAGAACGATCTATCTAGCGGCTTGTGATTTATGTTGAGTGAGTTGCGTATAACGAGATGGTTTAAGCGCTTGTTTTCCAGAAAAAACTTTCAGCCTAGTATATTCCGTAAGGCTATTAAAAAGTTTTTTTCTAGGGGCTCCCAGATCGACCGTGCGGACCGGGTTCGTCCAACAAACGGATGGATCGTGGCTTCCCACGATCCATCCTTATTCGTTAGAGCTGATTTATGGATTACGTTTTCCTTAAAGTGTTGATGCTCACGTGAGGCCACCGGATGCGCTTTCCAGGTACATCAGAATCAAAAAACTCCAAGTACACCGTTTGAGAATACTGCATTATAAATTCTGTTGGATCAGAATCATCTTCCTTGACCAGTTCCATTATCCAAAACGTCGCATGCACCTCTGTGGCATCCGCTTCCCGTGTTACAAATGGAATGTTTGAAATCGGGACGCCCGTCAATTGTTCATTGCGGAATTTGGTATCAAAGTGAAGGACGGTTGTTCGCTTAACTCGGATTTTTGTGTTGGCAAACTTGAGGATTGCGTTCGCATCTGTGGGAAAAAAACCAGGAAAATCGGCTACCGTTTGCGGGACATTGCCAAAAAAATGGTTGTTCTCGAAATGCTGGTAAGGCGCAAGATATGGATTGCCACCGACATCCATATTGTTGATTCTCTCGGGCAGAGCGTTTTCATCGCGGATCATAGGGGGGCCATCCACAAATTGAACCGTCCCCATCGCAAGAACTGAATTTCCATGGGGTATAGTTGCCAAACGCGCAATCTTTAGCTGCTCTTTTGGCCCATCTTCCTCACCATCTTCTTCGGTATGTCCAATTGAAATATGGTTCAGGAATTGCAGAAAGAAACCTGGCTCATGATGAATTGGATTGCCATTCTTTTCCCGCATTGTGCTTACAGGGAAGTCTTCGACTTCTTTTTGCGTAATAATTTGCTCATAAGCAATGGCATCAATCAGTTGATCGGTTTCATCACTTGGATCTGGCGTTGTTCCCATTGAATCCGGGGTTACGCCACGATTTGGAACCCCTTTGTCTGGCGCATTGAAGCTAAGAGTTTCTCCATATTGGTTCATCAACAGCCTAAATTTGTCAGGCGCAGACGAAAAAGGAAGTGCGATAAGATTCCAGCCCTGTGCTTCGCTTGTCCAGGTGCCACGCAGCAGTTCAATAAGGCTAAACTTGCCGTCGCCAGTGCTTCCCAACCTTGACGGCTGTGTTGCACTGTCGGCTTTTTCAATCATTCGGCCTTCGGAAAATCTCTTTTCTAGATCAGCTTTTTTCATCACAACTTCTCCTTAGTCATCTAACGTACTGGTGTGTTTCGGTGGGTACGTATCTAACGATACGTTTCAGGCGACGGCGGCAGTGGGCGGAGCTTAGGTCTCGGCACTCGGAGGTCATAGTCTGACGGGGCCCGTGATCTTCACCCGAAAGTCGTCATCCCGGGAGGCGGCATTGCGCTTCAGGCGCCACCTGGTTTTCTTCTGGTCGGTCGTATCTAGGCGAATCAGATTGAGAACGATCTTCTTCGAGAGGGAAAGGTTCTGTGGGGCGTTATCTTTGCGTACGGTGCTGGCATCCTTGCCGACGTTGACGTCGAGCACCCTGTGAAGTCGATTCTCCAGCGCCCAGGGGTCGCGCACGGCGACGGGAAGTTGTTCGGCGGTTAGCGCGCGGGAACTGATGTAATAGCGCTGCTCGCAGTTCGATTCTTCTTCAACGACCTTGCGCAGAGAGTCGACCAGTCGGATCGCCTTGCACTTCGGCCAATCGACGATGCCAACCGCCCCTTTCGCGCCCAGCACCGAGGCGATTTGGCCAACAATCCGACCGCGGGACTTATGAACCTGGCGGTGGCGGCCGCCTGTTGGCGATTGATATTGGTCAATGAAATCAGTCTGCATAGCTTCCAGCAGCGCTGGTTGATTGCCTTTGAGCGCGAGCGAGTAGTCGCTGCCCTGGTCGGTGATCTGACGGGCGATTTTCGGGCACCCCATGGCGTAAATGGTGATCAGCAAGTCCTTGATATGCAGTGCCTTGAGCAGTTCCGGGATGGCGGTCTCACTGCTTCTGCCCGACGCACGCCTTTTTTTGCCATCGACCGCAGCAACGCCGCCATTGAGGGTCCCGACGACTTCAGCGACCGAGCGGCGGAACGCCCCCTCGAATTGCTTTGGGTCCAGAGCTCGGAAGAGCCTCAGAAACGTCCTCTCGGAGGGGAAGCCATTCTTGAGTGGCAGGAACTGACGACGCCACGTCTCCTTCTTGTACGCCCAATAGGCGATATCTTCGGCGGTTTCACAATCGGAGAGCACGGCGGCCATGGCAATCACCAGAATCTCCACAAAATCATCAACTGTCCCATTGTTGGTTTTTCGCGGGTCGTCGACTTTCCTAACGCAGCACATCAGGCTGGCTCCTTTAGTCGCACTCATTGCGCTTGCCCAAAAAACGAGAGTAGACTTGATTTCAAATAATGTTTAAGCTCTTGTCATAATCTTGTGAATATTAACGATCTTAAACTTATCGATTCTGGCGAAAGAGCCTGTGCTATCCGAGTGCTGAGGTCTTGGGCAGCAGGTGCGGCGGACAAAGGTGCTGGAAACCAAACCTAACTCCCCTCTCTCCGATTAGGCGAAATAATGCGGGGTCGAGCTGAGCTTCTCTATTAACGCCTCCGTTGTGGCGTCAGGTCGTGGGGCCATGTTATAAACACCAGCGCATGATGGGAATCCTCCAAACAGATGATGTGTCGAGTACGTCTCCCTTCGTGTCCTTCACCGCCGTCCAGCGTCACGCCTGTTCCAAGGAGGGAGAGAAGATGGACAAACTGGCACCGTACGACCGCTTGCTGGACGCTATCTATGCGGCTTCGCTCGAGCCGGATCTGTGGCCTGATGTTCTGGCGACCATCTGCCAGGGTGTGAATGGCGACGTCTACCACCTGCAAGGCTGGGATGGCGACTTGGGGGTTGACCGGCTGGGGATCATCAGTTTTGGCAAGGAAGAAGCGCTGGCCAGCTATCAGGGCCATTTAGGGCACATAGATCCGCGTCGTGCGCAGTTCAGGAATGGGCTTCCGGGACCGGTCACCGCCTGCCACCACTATCTCGACGCCGATTTCGTTCGCGGCAGCGAGTTCTTCCGCGACTATCTTGTTCCCCATTGCGGTCGCTACTCGGCGACCGTGCCCTTGTTCAGTGCGCATGGGGTGCACGCGCAGTTGGACGTGGTTCGTGCCTCAGACCGTGGGCCATTTGCGGCCGCCGAGTTGTCGTACCTGACGCGCTTGGCGCCCCATTTGAGGCGAGGCTGCCGTGTCATGTTCGAGCTGCAAAGCAGGGAAGCGCAGCAGCAGCTTGGTCAGTCGATGCTCGACTATTCCAACCTGGGTATTTTTGGCTTGGCGGCGTCCAGGAGAATTGTGCAGGCAAACCGGCAGGGTGTGGCGTTGCTGACGGCCAGTGATTGCCTGCAGGAGCTAGACGGTCATCTGCACGCTGTTGACCCGGGGGAGGACGCGGCGCTGGGCGAGGCTTTGCAGACTGCGGCTTCCCGCAGGGCGATGAACTGCAGCGCCGAGACCACCGCCTGCTTGGGCCAGGGTAGTGCGTACCTGTCGCTCGTACCGCTCATCACTCGTGAGCGAGCGCCCACACTCGCGGTGCAGTCGGCAGTCGCTCTATGTCTCGTCGCCAAGCGGGGGGGGAACAGGCTGGCGACTGCACGACAATTGATGGAGTTCTTCTGCCTCTCGCCAGCGGAAGCGCGTTTGGCGCGCTCACTGGCGCACGGCGATTGCCTCGACGCGTTTGCGGAAGCGCAGGGTATTCAACGCTGCACGGCCAGAACGCAGTTGCAGCATGCACTACGCAAGACGCGGACCAACGACCAGAAGGCGTTGATTCGTCTGGTTCTCAGCCTGCCCGCTGTGCGCTGAGACCAACCGCAGTTCGAACTCACCGGTGCAAGGGCTACCGATTGGTGTTACTCAACGCAATTCGGTGCGCACCAAAAAGTGAGCGATTGCAGCCCTCCCTCCCGTCCTGCGGTATTGAGGGCACCCGGAACGGCGGGAGGTAGTCCGTCAGCCGCCACTGCGGCGATGCCGTCAACACCCTGCTCTCTCGATGGCGCTGGACTGCCCACGATGCGCGTTGGCCACGACTTCGCCCGCCAGTCGGCTCATATCGCAGGTTCATAACTTCGCTCGCTATCGACCCGCTGGCAGCCTGATCGTGGTCGGGGCAAAAAGAACGAGTTGACCGCGCGCGTGAGCCCTTTTAAGGTGGCGACGAACGCGGATGCTGCATGTTGCAAGATGGCGACCCACCCACGGCGAAAGTCGAGAATCACGGAGAGAATAATGACACCGCTTTTGCGCCAGCTCATTTCCCCGCTGCTTTGGCTGTCGCCGGCTCTGGCTTGGGCCTCCGCAGGGGATGGCGAGCGCCTTGACCTGACCGCGCACTGGGTCGGTTTTGCCGCCCTGGCCTTGTTTGGCTTGGCCTACGCACTGGTGATGGCGGAGGAGTTCACGCATCTGCGCAAGTCCAAGCCCGTGATCCTGGCCGCTGGCATCATCTGGGCCCTGATCGGCAGCGTTTATACCGCCCACGGCATGAACCATGCTACAGAAATGGCGGTGCGGCATAATCTTCTCGAATATGCCGAGCTGATGCTGTTCCTGCTGGTCGCAATGACCTACATCAATGCCATGAGCGAGCGCAATGTGTTCGAGGCCCTGCGCTCTTGGCTGATCGAGAAGGGCTACGGACTGCGCAAACTGTTCTGGATAACGGGCGTGCTGGCGTTTTTCATTTCACCGGTCGCAGACAACCTGACCACCGCGCTGCTGATGTGCGCGGTGGTCATGGCGGTGGGCGGCGACAATGCCAAATTTGTCCTGCTCGCCTGCATCAATATCGTCGTGGCGGCAAACGCCGGGGGCGCCTTCAGTCCCTTTGGCGATATCACGACGCTGATGGTCTGGCAGAAAGAGATCCAGACGGCGCAGGGCATGGTGGGTTTCGGCTCCTTCTTTGCCCTGTTCATTCCCGCGCTGGTCAACTGGCTGGTACCGGCCGCCATTATGTCGACGCGGGTTCCGAACATACCACCCCTCGGCGGCGGTCACGCAGTGGTGATGAAACGTGGTGCCAAACGCATCATTGCCCTGTTCCTGTTGACCATCGCGACCGCCATCAGCTTCCACAACTTCATAAATCTGCCACCGGTCATCGGCATGCTGACCGGCCTGGCCTATCTGCAATTCTTCGGGTATTACCTGAAGAAAACCGTGCACTTTGAGTACGGCATGACCAGTCGTCAATTCCGGACCGAGATCAACCACGACGACAGCATGGGCGGCCTGCAGGCATTCAACGTGTTCAACAAGATTGCCCGGGCCGAGTGGGATACGTTGCTCTTCTTCTACGGCGTGGTGTTATGCGTCGGCGGCCTCGGCTTCATCGGCTACCTGGCAATGGCCTCCGAGCTGATGTATGGGGACTGGGGTGCGACCAACGCCAATGTCGCAATCGGTATCCTGTCGGCGATCGTCGACAACATCCCGGTGATGTTCGCCGTGCTGACCATGATGCCGGAGATGTCGCTCGGGCAATGGCTGCTGGTCACACTTACCGCGGGTGTGGGCGGGTCCCTGCTGTCAATCGGTTCGGCCGCAGGGGTGGCTTTGATGGGTCAGGCACGCGGCCGCTACACTTTCGTCGGCCACCTCAAATGGGCGCCGGTCATCGCGCTCGGCTACGCTGCCAGCATCGCCACGCACATGTGGATCAATAGCGCGATGTTCTAAGGGTCATGGCAGTGGCGGTGTCAGCGGAAGCGTGCCTGGCATGCGCCCTGGCGCACGGCGATCGGCTCGACGCGTTTGCAGAAGCGCAAGGCATAGCGCTGCACGGTGAGGACGCATTTGCAGCATGCGCTCTGTGCAAGCAACCGACCAACGATCAGAAGCCATTGATCCACATCGTTCTAGGTTTGCACTCCCGTGCGCGGCGAAAGTCTACAGCCAGTTGTCCTCAGCCTTCTCCGCAACACCTTCCGCATCCGTCGTCACCACCGGGACGCCCTTTGCACGCTTGATCACTTCCCGCACCACGTCGCGCGACAGTAGCTTGGCGATGCGGGCGTGCGGCAGTGGCAGAACGATTTCGTCGCAGCCGAGCTGTTCGGCGACGTCGCCGATCTGCTGGACAATGTCGCCTTCTCGGTAAATCTCCTGGCACGCGACGCCTGCCGCGGCTAGCGGTTGCGCGGCATCGTGCAGGATGTGCGCGCCGCATTCTGCCTGGAAGCGGGCAATTTCGACCTGCGTACGGAAACGCAGAACTTGCGGCGCGGTGACCGGTTCGGAGACGAACAGCAGCGCGACCTGCACCGGTTTTCCGCTGCGCTGCAGATGCATGGCGTAGCGAATGCCCCAGCGCGAGCGTTCGCTCGGGTCGACCGGGATGAGCAGCCGCTTGGCGCGGGTGCACTGCGCAACCGGTTGATCGGCAGGGGGCAGGCTGACGATGTCTCCTTTCGCGTCACATCCGCTCGGAATTGGCGAACTGCTCATCGAGTCAGGGCAGGTAGTAGAGAGCCAGCCAGGCCAGCAGCATTACGACGGTCCAGAAGGCCATGCTGCCGGTGGGCCAGGTTCTGGCCAATGCACCTTGCGGGCCGTGGTGGCGGTGCAGAGTCTTGCCGGCGCGCTGAGCCACTGACGCGGCAGTACGTTCCAGGCCGGCGATGACACCTGTAAGCAGTGGCGTCAGTAGATTGACTAGGCGCGGCGCAAACATGCGGTAAAACCAGTCAAGGTCCAGAGAAATGGTCAGCGTGCGCTTCAAGAAACCCAGCATGACGAAGAATGCCAGGCCCGAGAAAAGCAGAAGTTGCAGCTGCGTCACCACGTGGGCACCGCTGTAGGGCGCGTAGTTGACCTCGAAGGGCAGCAGGGCATAGAGCGGCGCCGGGAACAGGCCCAGGCCGATGCACAGAGCGGAAAAGAGAATCATTGGTATTTGCATGCTTGCTGGCGGATCGGCGGGGCGTAGGCCGCTATCCTTCTGGAAGAAGACGAACCAGGGGAATTTGATGCCGGCGTGCAGGAACACGCCTGCCGAGGCCGCTGCCAGCCCGAGCCAGACGTACTGCAGATGCTCGTCGCCGGCCGCCTGCGAGATCATCGATTTGCTGACGAAGCCGGAAGTCCAGGGAAACGAAGAGATGGCCAATGCCCCGATGATGCCGCACACGGCGGTGACCGGCATGCTCTGAAAGAGGCCGCCAAGATCGGTGCACTTGCGCCGGCCGGTGCGGTACAGCACGGAGCCGGCTGACATCAGCAGGAGTGCCTTGTAGATGATGTGGGCGAAGGCATGCGCGGCGGCACCGTTAAGCGCCATTTCGGTGCCGATACCGATGCCGACCACCATGAAACCGACCTGGTTGACGATCGAGTAGGCAAGAATGCGCCGCATGTCATTCTCGAGCAAGGCATAGACGATGCCGTAGAAGATCATGAACATGCCGACCCAGATCAGGAGTTCCGTGCCGGGGAAGCCGCGCAAGAGGACATAGACCGCCGTCTTGGTGGTAAACGCGGACAGGAAGACGGTGCCACTCCATGATGCCTCGGGATAGGCATCGGGCAGCCAGGCGGAAAGCGGCGGTGCGCCGGCGTTGACCAGGAAGCCTGCCAGGATCAGCCAGCTCGCCCCGGAATCGGGCGTCATGTGCGTAAAGGCCAGCGAGCCGGTAGCGGCGACGTGGCCGGCGATGCCGGCCATGAGCACGACGCCGCCGAGCAGGTGGATCGACAGATAGCGCATGCTGGCCGAATAGGATGCGCGGCTGCCCGCGCTCCAGATCACCAGGGTCGAAGCGATGGCCATCAGTTCCCAAAAGATGAACACCGTGATCAGGTCACCGGCGAAGGCGACGCCCATTGCCGAGCCCGCGTAAAACAGGGCCGCGGGCACTTCGACGCGGCTCTCCTGGCGCAGCGCGAACAGGGCGCCAGCTGCGGCCATTAGCGCGAAGATGGTGGCAAACAGGCGGGTCAGTTTGTCACCAGCGAGCGGGGTCAGCGTGTAGTCGAGGAAATGGAGTTGCCATGCGCTGCCGTCCGGTACCTGCCAGACTGCCCATAATGCCGCCAGCGGCAGGGCCAGCGAGGCGGCTTGCCGGGCTCCCCGGTGCGGCAGCCAAGGCAGGACCAGGGCGCCGAGAACGAGGATCAGCGCAGGGTGGAGAATCATTGGTCGTCACCGTAGTAGGTGTCGGGCCGCTTGATCAGCAGGCCCAGGCCCTTGGCGAAAATGATCATCGCCGCGCAGGCCAGGAAGCCGTACCAGGCGTGGAAACCGAACCAGCCATCGAAGCCGAAATGCGGATGCAGGTGAACCACCCGTTCGGCGATCACCGTAGCGGCCAGGATGGCGATGAACACGCGCCACAGCAGCGTGATCGTCTTCGGGCGCAGCAACCAGTGCTTCTCCGTACTCTCCCTCACTTTCAGCCTCCGAGCATCTGTCGTGCCAGCGCCAGCGGCACATCGGGGAAGAAGAATAGCGCCAACGTGCCGGCAGCGGTTACCGTCAGGGCGGCGACCATCGGCAGCGGAGCCTCGCCGTGGGCGTGCCCGTGCTCGTGGCCGTCGTCTACAGGTGCGCGAAAGAAAGCTCGATAAACGATGGGCATGAAGTAGCCGGCAGTGAGCAGCGTGCTGGCCAGCAGGACGGCAACGATGGCCCACTGCTCAGCCGCCATGGCACCGGACAGCAAATACCATTTGGAAATGAACCCAGCCGCGGGCGGCAGGCCGATCATCGACAGCGCGCCGATGGTGAACGCGGCCATGGTCCACGGCATGCGCCGGCCGATACCGTCCAACTCGCTGACATTGGTCTTGTGGGCAGCGGTGTAGATGGCTCCGGCGGCGAAAAACAGGGTGATCTTGCCGACCGCGTGCGCGGCGATGTGCAATACCGCAGCGGCGAGTGAGTAGGGAGTGAGCAGCGCGGCTGCCAGCACGACATAAGACAGCTGGCTGACCGTCGAATAAGCCAGACGCCGCTTCAGGTTGTCGGCGCGCAAGGCGACGATCGAGGCGGCGACAATGGTGAACCCGGCGACCGCCGTCAGCCAGTCCGCCCCGCCCTGCTCGATCAGGGTCTCGGCACCGAAGATGTAGACGATGATCTTGACCACGCTGAACACACCGGTCTTGACCACCGCCACCGCGTGCAGCAGCGCGGAGACAGGCGTCGGCGCAACCATGGCCGCCGGTAGCCAGCGGTGGAAAGGCATCAGCGCCGCTTTGCCGATGCCGAACACGTACAGTGCGAGCAGGCCACCGAGCGCGATATCGGAGAGCCGACCCTGCAGGATGCCACCCGGCGTAAAGTCGGTTGTGCCGGCGACGTGCCAGGTGAACACAAGCGCCGGTAGCAGCAAGACCACCGAGGTGCCGATCAGGAGCCCGAGATAAATACGCCCCCCCGCTCTTGCCTTGTCCGTGCCGTGGTGGGTGACCAGCGGATAGGTGATCAGCGTCAGCAGCTCGTAGAACACGAACAAGGTGAACATGTTGGCAGAAAAGGCGATGCCGATCGCCGCGGCGATCGACAGGGCGAAGCAGATGTAGAAGCGCGTCTGGTGTTGTTCGCCGTTGCCGCGCATGTAGCCGATCGAGTACAGCGAGTTCACGATCCACAGACTGGAGGCGACGAGCGCGAAAAGCATTCCCAGTGGCTCGACCGAGAAGGCGATTGGTAATCCCGGCAGCAGTTCGAACAAATGCACGCCGGGCCGTCCACCCGCGAGGACCGTCGGCAGCAATGCCAGTACGCAGAACAGCAGTAGCGTCGCGGTGGCCAGTGTGGCCGCCTCGCGCAGGTTCGGCCAGCGACCGCAAAGGAGAATCGCCGCGCTGCCGGCGCTTGGCACTGCGAGCGCAGCGAGGACCAGCATTTCGTCGGTGATCATGGCGCAATGCCGAGCAACTGCGCGGCCGCACGGCTGGCCGAGCCGACCGTGATCGAGGTGTCGAAGCCGAACCAGAGTGTTGCGGCGACCAGGATCCAGGCCGGCAACGCCAGTGCCAGCGGTGCCTCACGGACGCCTGCGAGGTCGGCGCGCGGTGCGTGGAAGTAGGCAGCCTCGACGAAGCGCCAGACGTAGGCGACCGCCAGCAGCGACGACAGCACGATCAGAAACACCAGCCACCATTGGCCCTTCTCGAGTGCTGCCAGGATCAGATACCACTTGCTGACGAAGCCCGCAGTGCCCGGCACACCGATCAGGCTCAGTCCGCAAAGCACGATGCCGAAACTGGTCAGCGGCATGACCCGTCCGATGCCGTGCACCCGCGCCAGGGTGACGCCACCCATGCCGCCGATCACCGCCCCGAGCAGCAGAAACAGGCCGCCCTTGGTGACGGCGTGGTTAACCAGGTGCACGATGGTGGCGGTCAATCCGGTCACCGAGTCGAAGGAAATACCGAGGACGATGTAGCCGATCTGGGCAACGCTGGAGTAGGCAAACAGCCGCTTCAAGTTGTCCTGGAAGATGGCCACTGTCGAGGCGACGAACATCGCGGCTAGCGCCAGCACCAGCATCAGCTCCTCCATTGGCAGTCGCTGGAAGATGGCTGTTTCCCCGAATACCGAAAAGTAGAAGCGCAGCAGCGCGTACACCGAGACCTTGGTGGCGGTGGCGGCGAGGAAGGCCGATACCACCGACGGGGCATAGGCGTAGGCGTTCGGCAACCACTGATGCAGGGGGAACAAGGCCAGCTTGAGCGAGATGCCGACGGTGAGAAAGGCCAGCGCCGCCAGTACCGGCCGGTGGCTGGTCATCGCCTGCAGGCGGACGCCCAGATCCGCCAGGTTGAGGGTGCCGGTCTTGATATAGAGGAGGCCGATGCCGATGACGATGAAGGTGGCGCCGATGGTGCCCATGATCAGGTACTGGTAGGCAGCGACCAGCGAGCGGCGGTCCTTGCCGAGGGCGATCATCGCGTACGAAGAGAGCGACGAGATCTCCAGGAAGACGAAGAGGTTGAAGGCGTCGCCGGTGATGGTGATGCCGAGCAGGCCGCTCAGGCACAGTGCGAACAGGGCATAGAACAGGTAGTGCTTGTCCTGGCGAATCTCGCGCTCGATGCTGGCGCGACTGTAGGGCAGGACCACCGCCGCGACGCCCGAGACCAGCATCAGCATTAGCGAGGAGAGGGCGTCGACCCGGTATTCGATGCCCCAGGGGGGTGGCCAGCTGCCGAGTTCATAGGTGATCAGCCCGGACTCCCCGACCTGCAGCCACAACAGGACACTGATCGTGAAAGCTGCCCAGGTCGCCGCCAGCACCAGAACGAATGCGCCCAGGCGGTCGCGCAGGAGCACCGCCAGCGGCGCGCTGGCCAGCGGCAGGACCACCTGCAGAATGGGCAGCTGCTCGCTGACGTTCATCGCTGCGACGCTGGCGTATTGTTGGCAGGATCGGCCGGAACTGCAGCGTCGGCAGGGTCGGCATCGAGGTGCAGGATTTCGTCTTCTTCGATGGTCCCGTACTCCTCGCGGATGCGCACCACCAGCGCCAGACCGAGAGCCAGGGTGGCGACGCCGACGACGATCGCGGTCAGGATCAATACCTGTGGCAGTGGGTTTGAGTACACCGTGAACGCGGCATCGACGATCGGTGCCGTGCCGCCGACAAGTTTGCCGGGCGCCAGGTAGAGCAGATACACCGAAGTCTGCAGGATCGCCAGCCCGACCAGCTTCTTGATCAGATTGCCGCGGGAGATGACGATGAACAGGCCGCTCATCGCCAGGAAGATCATGACCCAGTAGTCGTAATGGGCGAGGAAGCTGGTCACTGATCCTGGCCGCGCTGGGTGAACAGGTAGAAGATCTTCAGCAGCACGCCGCAGACGGTGATCGCCACGCCGAGCTCGATCCAGAAGATGCCGCGGTGCTGGCCGGTAACCGGGTCGGCGTCAAGGACGAAGTAATCGAGAAAGTTGCCGCCGACATACAGGCCGGCAAAGCCGACCGCCAGGTAGAGCAGCACGCCGCCAGCGATCATCGATTCGACCAGCCAGTCGGGGAACACCCGACGCGCCGTGCTCAGGCCGTAGATCATGGCGTAGAAGACCATCGCTGCGGCGATGATGGCGCCGGCCTGGAAGCCGCCACCGGGTCCGTAGTCGCCGTGCAACTGCACGTAGAGCGCGAACAGCAGGATAAAGGGGATCAGCAGCTTGCCGATCACCCGCAGGATGATGTCGTTTTTCACTGCTTGCCCCTGCGTACGTAGCGGCGCCGACTCAGCAAAGCGATGATGCCGATGCCGGCGGTGAATACGACCATCGTTTCACCAAGCGTGTCGAAGCCACGGTAGCTGGCCAGGACGGCGGTCACCACGTTCGGCACGCCGGTCTCACGCGGTCCTTGTTCCAGGTAACGCGGCGCGACGTGCGTGTGGATCGGCGCCACGGGATCGGAAAAAGCGGGCAGATCCCAGGTGCCATAGACCAGCACCAGCCCGGTACCAATGGTTACCAGCAATGGCAGCCAAGGCTTGTGGGCCGGCTTCTCCTCCTCGCTGTTGCACAGATGCAAGGCGCCGAGCAGCAGTACGGTGGAAATCCCGGCACCAACTGCGGCCTCGGTCATGGCCACGTCGACGGCATCCAGCGCCACCATTACCGTCGCCGTGAGGAAGCTGTAAAGGCCGAACAGAACGATCACCGCGAACAGGTTACGGCTGCGCGTCAGTGCCACCACGGCGACCATCATCTGGGTCAGCAGTACGTTGATGATCAGGGTTTCGACGGCGCCTCCTCCTCGTCGAGTAATGCCTGCCCCTGCTCTGTGGAGAAGGTTCGGGAATCCGCGCCAGCGCTATCAGGGTTTGCCAGCAACGGTGCCAGGCCGCGCCCCATCGCTGCCTTGACCAGGGCATGGCCGGCGACCGGCCCGCTGAAGAAGAGCAGCAGGCCGATCATGGCCAGCTTGACCGCCACCAGCGTCAACCCGGCCTGCAGAATCAGCCCGAGCAGAATCAGTCCCGCACCGACGGTGTCGGTGACGCTGGCGGCGTGCATGCGCGTGTAGAAATCGGGCATGCGCAGCAGGCCGAGCGCCCCGATGGCGCAGAACAGGCCGCCGGCCAGCAGGCAGGTCCAGCTCAGGAAGTCGATCAGGAGCGTGGTCACGTCGCCTCCTCCTTGCGGTGGCGTTCGCCAAGTTTGCTGTCGTGGAAGAACTTCAGCACGGCGACGGTGCCGACCAGATTGAGCAGGCCGTACACCAGCGCCAGATCAAGGAACTCCGGCCGGCCGGTGAGAAAGCCAATCACCGCCAGCAGCAGTACCGTGCAGGTGCCGATGGTATTGGTCGCCAGCAGGCGGTCAAAAACGGTCGGGCCAAGTACTGCCCGCGCCAGCAGCAGACTGACGGTGATCAGCAGTGCCAAAATGGCGGCGGCGAACATCAATCGGACTCCACGAAGGTCGAACGCTCGAGACGGGCAACCCTACGGTCCATTTCGCTGCCGGCCAGGTTGGCGGCGCTGCTCGCGGTCAGTGCGTGTACCAGCATTTCACCGGTGCGCACCTCGACGGTGATCGTTCCCGGGGTCAGGGTGATCGAGTTGGCATGAATGACCAGGCCCAGCTCGGAGGTCTGCAAGGGCTTGAAGCGTATCAGGGTTGGCGTGATCGGCAGACGCGGATCGACGATCCGCCGGCTGACATCCCAGGCCGAGAGGACGATTTCCTTGCCCAGCCACGGCCAGTAGGAGAATAGTGAGCGCCAGCCGAGCTGCGCTGGCCGACCCTGACGGTCGAAACGGTCCATGCGGTGCACGAAAAGCAGCACGGCCAGGGCGCCGGCGGCACCGGTGACGATCAAGAAAGGCGTATAGATACCCGAAAGCAGTAGCCAGAACGTAAACAGCCCCAGCAAGGCACTCAGGGAGTAGAACATCGAAATCTCCTTCTCTGCATGCAAGTGGGGCGCTTTTGGCGCACGGCGGTTGTTTACAACATCTTAGTGAGGGAAATGGCGTTGGCAAGTTCGCGATTGCACGTACGGTTCAGCGCCTGTCGACGCAGTCTGCGCAAGCCCGTGCGCTGGGGGATCCAGGGGCCATGAAAGTCGCGTTCGCGACTCGCGTATCTCCCGCCTCCTCCTTGCTGGAGATGGGTCGGGGAGCGGCGAAAGGATGATGATATTCATGATCCGGGGTCTTCTACATCGGATGTCCGGTGGCGAACTACGTGTTTCACGTACGCGGGTGGAGCAGTTACCCTTTCCGTGGCGTTGGGGCACAATGAACATCCCTTGCAAGCAATCGGGTTGGAACAAGCGATGAGCACCGCAAGCCGACTGGGCTGGGCCGATGCCGTGTTTTTGATCGCGGGCTATGTCGCGCTCGACTGGATGAGCTTTTTCCATCCCCTGCATGGACCGTACATCACTCCGTGGAATCCGGCGCCGGCGCTGGGTCTGGTGTTCGTGCTGCGGCATGGCTGGAAAGCCGCCCTGCCGCCAATCGCGATGGCCGTGCTGCTCGCGGAAATATGGGTCCGCAGCTTGCCCGCAGCGCTGCCCGCCTCGCTCGCCATTGCGGTCATACTGGCGCTCGGTTACGGCGCCATCGGCGACATTCTCCGGCGGCAGATCGGCGGCATGGGAATATTTTCTGATCGCTCCGGCATGCTGCGCTGGTTGGCAATCGTCGTCGTCGGCACCCTTCTGACCAGTCTTTTTTTTGTGCTCGCTCTGGTCGGGCTCGGACTGGTACCGGCAAGCGGCTGGCGCGAGGCCGTTGGCCGCTACTGGATCGGCGACGGGGTCGGCATCCTGGTCTCGATGCCCCTGCTATGGATGCTGTTCGACGAGCGCGCTCGCCTGCTGCTGCTGGTGGTCGTCAAGCGAGCGGACACGCTGGGCTACCTCCTGGCAGCGGCGGCTGCGCTGTGGGGCGTAGCCGGCCTTGGCGCCGCAACGGACTTCAAGTACTTCTACCTGCTCTTTCTGCCGATTATCTGGGCGGCGGCGAGGCAAGGCCTCGCTGGCGCCGTGCTCAGTGCAGCGGTGATCCAGCTTGGCATCATCATCGTCGTGCACCTGCAGGACTTTTCCGCGATCTCGGTTCTGGAAATTCAGGTGGTGACCGGGGTGCTGGTCCTCACCGGCTTTTTCATTGGCGTGGTCGTCGATGAGCAGCAGCGCATCAGCGCCGAATTGCGCCACACCCTGCGCCTTGCAGCGGCCGGCGAGATGGCCGGCGCCCTGGCCCATGAGCTGAACCAGCCGATTACCGCTCTGTCCGCCTACGGTTCGGCCTGCGAGGAGTTGCTCGCCCGCGGCGAAACCGGTGAGCGCCTGAAGGAGACCATCCGCTTGATGGTTGCGGAATCGTATCGGGCCGCCGAGGTGGTGCGCCGATTGCGCGACTTCTTCCGCACCGGCACGACCCGGCTGGAGCAGGTCCCGCTGCAGGAGTTGCTGACGGCTGCCGTGGCCTCCTTCACGAAACGGGCGGCAAGCAGCGGCGTGACGCTTACGGTCGAGCCGGTGCCGGCAGGCGCTCTCCTGGCAGATCGCCCACAGCTCGAAGTCGTCCTGCGCAATCTTCTCTCGAATGCACTGGCCGCGGTGGCCGAGCAGCCCGCTGACAGGCGCCAGGTGACTGTTTCCGCCGCTCTGGAGGGCAGCGATCGGATTTGCATCCGGGTCGAAGACAGTGGCCCGGGCCTGAGCGGCAGCGCTGCCGCACGGCTCTTCGAGCCGTTCAATTCCACCAAATCAAGCGGGCTCGGCCTGGGCTTGGCGATCAGTCGGGCGATCGCCGAAGCGCATGGCGGCAACCTCTGGGCGGAGATCGGTGAGCGCGGCGTCTTTCGGCTTCTATTGCCTTTCGAAGGAACGCCTGCAAATGCCTGACTTGAGCGTCTTCATCGTCGACGACGATGCTTCCGTGCGCGATTCTTTGGGCCTGCTGCTCAGCCTGCGCGGCTACCGCACGGCGATATTTTCCGACGCCGAGAGCTTTCTCCAGGCCTTGTCGCCGGCCTGGCGCGGCTGCATTCTGCTCGACATCCGGATGCCAGGCATGGATGGCCTCGCCCTGCAGCGACGTTTGCTCGAGCTTGGTTGCAGCCTGCCGGTGATCGTCATCACCGGACATGGCGATGTCGAGTCGGCGCGCGATGCCTTCAAGGCGCAGGCGGCCGATTTCCTGGAAAAACCGCTCGATCAGGCCAAGCTGATGGTGGCGATCGACGAAGCGTTGTCCAAGTATCAGCTCAGCCGACACGAGAGCGAGCAACGCGCCCGCCTTAGCGGCCTTCTGGCGACGCTGACGCCGCGGGAACGCGAGGTCATGGAGCTGATCGTCAGCGGTGGTCACAACCGCGACATTGCCGAGGAGCTGGGTATCAGCCCGCGGACCGTCGAAGTGCACAAGGCGCGGGTAATGCAGAAGCTGAACGTCGATGGCGTCGCGCAACTGGTCAGATACAGCCTGGGCAACCGTTGACCCGCGACTTGCCGGCAGCTGTTCCTGTCCGAAGGGCGGTGGCGACGACTTTGCAGCCTCCGCCTGCAAGGCAATCTGACAAAGCAGAACGATTCGGTTACGATTTGTGTCCGAATTGTCACCATCACGAGCGTGTTCACAACCTGAGCGCAGCGCTCGCAGTGTTACTGAGGTCGAGGTCGTAGCGGGTGAAGCCAGGCCAGGTGGCGCGTCCGGCGGTTGCTTGTCGAGGCAGTTCCGCTGCTCGGTCGAGCACTGAAGGTGGCCCAGGTGCGAGCAGCCCGCTCATTGCAGCCAACACGAAGGAAATGGATCATGCAGTTGTTGCCCCGCGTATTGCTGGCCGTCATGGCCGCTTTTTCTCCCCTGGCAGCTCTCGCTTCTGGAGGGGGCGCTTCGACGGCGCTCGATCTGACCAGCCATTGGGCGGGTTTCCTTGCCTTGGCCGTGTTCTTTGGCGCCTACGGGCTGGTCATTGCCGAGGAAACGCTGCACTTGCGCAAGTCCAAACCGGTGATCGTCGCGGCGGGCATCATCTGGATGCTGGTGGCGATCGTTTATGCCCAGCACGGTGATACGCATACCGCCGAGATAGCGGTGCGTCACAATTTGCTCGAGTTCGCGGAGCTGTTCCTGTTTCTGCTGGCAGCGATGACCTACATCAACGCCATGGACGAACGCGGCGTCTTTGACCTGCTGCGCGTCAAGCTGGTGACGCAAGGCTATTCCCTGCGCACCATTTTCTGGATTACCGGCGCCCTGGCCTTCGCGATTTCACCAGTTGCCGACAATCTGACCACCGCTTTGCTGATGGCGACGGTAGTGATCGCGGTCGGCGGGAGCAACAAGAAGTTCGTCGGTGTGGCGTGCATCAATATTGTCGTTGCCGCCAATGCCGGCGGTGCCTTCTCGCCATTCGGCGACATTACCACGCTGATGGTCTGGCAGAAGGGCCTGGTCCACTTTGGCGAGTTCTTCCGGCTGTTTCTCCCTTCCGCGGTGAACTGGCTGGTCCCCGCGGTGATCATGAGCCTGGCGATCGGCAATTCGTCGCCCGATCCGGTCAAGGAAAAGGCGGTACTGCAACATGGTGCCTGGGTCATCGTCGGTCTGTTTCTGGGCACCATCGTGATGGCCGTCTGCGCGCACAACTTCCTGCATCTGCCGCCGGTAATGGGCATGATGACCGGCCTGGGGGTGCTCAAGTTCTACGGCTACTATCTCAAGCGGCGCAAGAATTTCAGCAGCCATCCGTCAGGGGAAAACCTGGGTGACACGGCTCTGGCCATGGAGAATGGAGTGCCGAGCGGGCCCACGCCAGGGGACGCTGCCGTCCAGTACAACATTTTCAAGTCGCTCGAGCGTGCCGAGTGGGATACGCTGATGTTCTTCTATGGGGTTATCCTTTGTGTCGGCGGGCTGGGCACCATGGGCTACCTGTCGATGGGATCGGAGCTGATGTACGGCCAGCTCGGCGCCACGACGGCAAATATTCTCGTCGGGATCCTCTCTGCGGTGGTCGACAATATCCCGGTGATGTTTGCCGTGCTGTCCATGCAGCCCGACATGGACCTCGGTCAGTGGCTGCTGGTGACGCTGACTGCCGGCGTCGGCGGCTCCTTGCTGTCGGTGGGTTCCGCCGCCGGGGTGGCGGTCATGGGCCAGGCGCGTGGCGTCTACACGTTTTTCTCCCACCTCAAGTGGACCTGGGCGATCGCCCTGGGCTACGTGGCCAGCATCTGGACGCACTTCCTGATCAATGCCAGTGCCTTCACCTGAAGCCTGAATGCGCCTTCTCGGCCTCGACCAGACGGAACTGACGGAGCTGAAGTGGGGTGCGCTGATGCTCAGCAACGACTAGTCATTCGTGCTGCCACCAGCGCTGGCCTGGCGCGTCTACTGTCCCGAGCGCAGTTGGGCGGCAATTGACGCGAGCTGCGGGGCCACTGTTTGCACCTGCTTGCGGCCGATTTCGATCGCCTCGCGGGCCCTGTGGAAGTCCATCAACTGGAAGTCCGCGAGGTCCGGACGCAGGACGAGGTCGGCGGGATCGATGGCCAGGCGGCTGCGCGTGATGCGGTCCTGCATGATGTTCACCGCGCCGCTCATGACTTCGAACAGGCCGGGGTCGCTACGCCGGCTGCGGAAGGACTCCACGAGGCCGTCTACCAGGCCGGCCCACCTGCGCAGAATGGCCGTGCCTTCGGCGCTGGCTTCGCTGGTGGCCTCGACGGCGGCTTCATTCTCCGCTGCCTTTTTCCGATCCTGGCTGTCGGCAAGGCCCTCGGGCGCACGCATGGCCATTTTCGTGACCGAGCGGCGGAGGTCTACTGCGATAACGACATCGGCGCCAAGCGCCCGGCATAGCGAGACCGGCACCGGATTCACGACGCCGCCATCGATCAGCCAGCGCTGCTGGTACCAGGTGGGTGCCAGCAGACCGGGCAGGCCACTGGAGGCACGCACGGCGGCCATGAACGACCCCTCACGCAGCCAGATTTCCTCGCCCGTGTAGAGATCGGTGGCAACGGCGCCGAATGTCGTCGGCAGGCTTTCGATCGGCGCGTCACCGATCTGCTCGGCGATGGTTTTCATCAGGCGATTGCCGCTCATCACCCCGCCGCCACGAAAAGTCGTGTCTACCAGGCGCCAGACGTCACGCTGCGTGAGCGTGCACACCCAACGTT
>ERZ761610.568-NODE-568-length-27761-cov-94.928571_pt1 | contig 27761 bp, 23 predicted proteins | sample MGYA00512164_ERZ761610 | MGnify/ENA primary metagenome ERZ761610 (study PRJEB28899, sample SAMN02850038) | bioreactor sludge metagenome | biome: EBPR Sludge; feature: EBPR Bioreactor; material: flocular biomat | place: Australia: Thorneside Wastwater Treatment...
CTCGGCATAAATGTTTCAAATTCCATAGACGCAGTATCGGGCTTGTCGCCGGCCCTGGGGTGTTCCGCAAGAGGCTCCGCACAACAAAGTGCAACCGCACAACACGTCGGCGGGAGGGGGCGCGCTGCGCGCGTTTATCCCCCTCCCGCCGACGTGTTTACTGTTGTGCCCTGAATGTTGTGCATAGTTTTTTTTAGAATTTACGTTTCTGCACTCTTTCCGTTTTTAGAATTGATTCTGGGTCATAAAATTCAGAAATGTCACTGTAATTCCTAAATTCAATTTTTCGTTTAAATATCATTCGGCTGAAATCGGCTTCAAATGGCCTTTCACTTTTTCCGTCGTTATTTTGTATTCCTGGGGCTATATAACAGCACTGGTATTTTTTATACTCCTCTTTGAATTTTTTCAAACTAAGTGATTCAGTTTCCGTATAGATTCTATGAAACCTTTGGTTTATAGCAATATAATTTATTGATTCAGCATTTTCTTCTGAATTTACAATTTTTTCAGTTACCTCAATATTTTCTCCTATAACTACAAAATATCCATTTCTTTGATGCGGAACTTCTCCTTCTACAATTGATACTCTTAACCTTTCTTGCTTATCTTCATTTCCAATTTTATCAATAAGGCCAGAAAATAGTTTTTGCCCTTGCTCCATTGTTTCAAAATATAAAACAATTATAGGTGGGCCTCCGTTCTTTTCTGCCATTAAATAACCGACACCATTTTTCCATTTAGCTTCTTCCCATTCGTCCTGATTGATTAAATCAGAGACCCAAAGTGTTCTTCTTTCTTTTACAGGTAGTTCACGTAATTTGCCTAATTCGGGTTTTTTACTTTTTATCCCTCTTAACCTCCAATACAACTTATCAAAATCTCCTTCATTATCCACATTGTAAAATGTTGCTCCTTGTAATGGAACAGGAATATGTTCAAATTTTCCATCTGTAAATATCACTGGTATAAACTTGGTGTTATTTGAACCTGCATTGTAAAGTTGTTGGTATATTAAGGTGCTTTCCCATTTAATACCCATCCCTTTTTCATCTGTACCCATTACTCTATTGTAATAGGTTTCAGTGCATACAACTAAAACAAAATCAGATTTTTCGACTCCTCTGTCCATCCACTTTGGCCAGCCTTCCGGTGGTGAATCCTCATATTGGTCAAGCATACAATCAATCCCTTCACTTCTTAAGTCATTAGCTAATTTCAGAACTTTATCTTGATGTTCTTTACTGTCATGACTGTAACTAATGAAAACTATTGGATTTTTATCTTTCATTCTATTTTGTTCTAATTATGCACAACTCCCGTTTACCGAAATCATCCCTATTGCGCCACTTGCACCAACGCACCCGAAGGTGGTTGTATTGACGCAATACTGGCCATACAAAACCCGCATTGCGTGTTTTACTTAGTCATCGTGGCGTTAATATCCGCTATGTACGCATCCACCCCTCCGCCTATCCGGCGCACTTCTGCCCGGTTACCTTCATTCCAACCTCAATAGAAACTTCCTGCGTTCAGTTTTTTCACAGGAGTCCATTCTGGATTTGACTGCGCAAAGCTAATGGAAGTTTGATATAAAAGCAACTGTTGCGTGAAAAAACTTTTTCACAGATGGAGCCTGTCAAAAGGACTCTGCACCCGGTCAGACCCGATTCGCGTGATCCCGGTGGCGCCGGGACAAGTAGTGCGTATATATCTCCGTTGTCTTACTGCTTTCGTGGCCCAGCAGGTCTTGTAATCGGATATATACGCCATTGGTGCGGGGCTTTTTCGGAGGCAAAAGCTGTCGGTACCGCATCGCGCTTTGTGTCATTGCCCCGCCGCGCCAGGGGCAGCAGCGGATGCAGCATAGGGCATAGGGCAGAGTGGCCCGATGCTGCATGGAGCGGATGACCCGACGGCCATTGGGTACTTCAGAGTGGCCGGGGCGCCCCAAAAGAAAATAAGCATTACCTTTGCATCGCTGCCTGCACGCTGTTCGTTGCGGGCAAGGGAATAACTGCCATGAAGATTATTGATCGCCTGCTGGTACAGAGTTTTTTGCCGCCGTTTGTCGTCACGTTTATGATTGCCACGTTTGTGTTGCTCATACAAATTCTGTGGGTGTATATAGACGACCTGACGGGCAAGGGGCTGGGCTTTTTGCTCATTGCGGAATTGCTGGCGTACAAGTGTGTGTCGTTGGTGCCGATGGCGCTGCCTTTGGCCATCCTTATTTCGTCGGTGATGGTGCTGGGCAATCTGGCGGAGCACTACGAGTTGTCGAGCCTGAAATCGGCGGGGGTGTCGCTGTTTCGCGTCATGGGGCCGATGGCGACTTTCGGGGTGGTTTGTGCGGGCGTGTCTTATTATTGCTCCGATTATCTGATCCCGGTTTCCAATCTGAAATTTGGTTCGCGGATGTACGATATACAGCGGCAAAAGCCGGCCCTGCGCTTGGATGAGGGGGTGTTTAATGATGATTTTCAGGGTTTTGCGATTCGCATCGGCAATAAAAAGGGCGATGGGCAGGGCATAGAGGATGTGCTCATTTATGACCATAAATCGTCGGATGAAGGCTCGTATAATCAGATCAATGCGCGCAGCGGCAAGATGTTTACCAGTTCCGACCAGAAGTATTTTGTGATGAAACTGCGCGACGGGCACCAATATTCGGAGCCGCGCGCGGGCAGCCGGGGCAGTGCGGCGTCGCCTTTTGTGCGCACCAACTTCAAGGTGTGGACCCGCGTGTTCGACCTGTCGGAATTTGACCTGCAACGCACCAATGAGGACTTGTTTAAAAGCAACCGCAGTATGCTGAGCGTGCGGCAATTGCAGGATGCCATAGATTCGATGGCCGTGCAGGAGCTGGACCGGCAGAAGGCATCTACGGAGCAGGTGGCGGCCTATATAGCGCCGCCCGCGCCCGATACGAGCGCTGTGGCGCAGGATTCGGCGGCGCAATCGTACCAGCCCCGCCCGCCGGTGAGGGATACTGCCGGGCCGCAATTGTGGGCGGATACTTCGATGCAGGCCGGCGTAAAAAAGGAGGCCAAAGGCGCCATCAAAATAGCGGCCGATACCGACTCGCTGGTGAATGTGCCCGTGCAAATACAGGACTTGCCGCAGCAAACCTTTACAGGGAGTTTGGCCAATCTGGACCCCAACGCGCCGCAGGGCATCCGGCAGGAAATCACTCAGCCGCTTAACGAGTACGAATCGTTGGTAAAAACCTTCATTGCCTACGAGCAGCCGCGCTTGGTGCAGTCGGCCCTGACGCAGGCGCGCAGCCTCATGGGGCAGGCCGAGGCCAATGTGTCCATCTTGAGCCGGATGAAGAAGAACCGGGTGAAATTCATTTACGACCTGCACATGAAGTACGTTTTTGCGGCCATGTGCGTGGTGTTTTTGTTTATAGGCGCGCCTATGGGCGCCATTGTGCGCAAGGGCGGCTTCGGATTTCCGATTCTCATTGCCACCATTTTCTTTGTGTTGTTCATCATCCTCACCATCTTTTGCCGCAAGATTGCGGAGGCATTTATCGTGCCCGGCAATCTGGCTGCCTGGCTGCCCTGCCTGCTGTTCATTCCGCTGGGTATGTACCTTACGGTAAAGGCCATGAACGACTCGGAAGTATTTCGTTTTGAGGCGATTGGCCATCTGTGGCGCCGATTGCGGCCTGCCAAAAAGGAGGCGGCATGAGTTTCATTCGCGAGAACCGGCTGTTTTTTTTGTGCTTCGCTGTTTTTGCGGTGGGAGGAGCTGTTTTGCTGGAGTATTTGCCGCAAGGCGAGGAGATCATCTGGCTGAGCCGGCATCGCTCGCCGGCAGCCGATGTGTTTTTTAAGGGCGCTACGCTGCTGGGCGAGGGCTACATTTTTTTCGCGGTGGGATTGGTGTTTTTGTACCGGCGTCGCCGCGATTGGATATGGAGTTCTGTGCTGGGCTTGCTGGTGATGCTGACGGCCTACGGGGCCAAAACCTGGTTTGCACACGACCGGCCCTATGCCTGGTTTCAGAAAATGGGGCAGTGGGCTGCCGTGACGCCGGTGCCGGGTGTGGACATGCATTCGGGCGCTACGAGTTTTCCTTCGGGGCACACCATGGCGGCCTTTGCGATTTATAGTTTTTTGGCGTTTACGGTGTCGCCCAAGCGCGGGTGGCCGCTGCTGTTGTTTGCGGTGGCGCTGACGGTGGGTGTTTCGCGCATGTATTTGGTGCAGCATTTCTGGAAGGACGTGTATTTCGGGGCGCTGATCGGGGTGGTGCTGGCCTGGGGGGTGTATGTGAGGAGTGGGCGTGCGAGATATGGTTGTGCAGGGTAGTGAAGGGGTGACTCAGCAAGGATTTACACAGGTAGTCACCCCTTCACTAAGCACAGAAACTCAATTTACCATATAAATAAGTACTTTCATAACCGGTCTCCCCAGGCAGCTTTGCGCAATTCGTCCAATGATTTATTGTCGTCTCTCCAAATTCCAAATAAGGCTTTCATGTCCGGTTTTTCAGAGGCGGGCGTAACCGGGAGTGCTGCTCAACCCGCCTCCACTGCCATTCACCCCGCTTATTTTTCCACTCACCGTTTTTCAGTTGCAAAAGCGGGCGTCGGAACTGCAAGTTTGTACAAAAAAACATCGAAACATGAAAAATGTACAACTGCTCTTCGTCCTGCTGCTGCTCCTCGGTGCGCAGGCTATGTGGGCGCAAACACAAACCATTCGAGGCATAGTGGCCGACCGCCAAAGCGAAATGCCCCTCATCGGCGCTACGGTGGAATTGCTGAACAGCGCCGGCGTGCAAGGCGCCGTTACCGATGTGGACGGCTCTTTTGCTTTAACGGGCGTACCGGTGGGTCGCCGCGAACTGCGCGTGTCTTACCTCGGCTATGAACCCGCCACGCTGACCAACGTGCTGGTAACTGCCGGCAAAGAGGTCATCCTCGATATCCGTTTGGAGGAATCTTTGGTGTCGCTCAGCGAGGTGGTGGTCAAAGCCGGCAATGATAAAGACAAGGCCGTCAATGATTTGGCTACTATTTCTGCCCGGCAGTTCAACACAGAGGAAGTAATGCGCTTTTCCGGCGGGCGCAATGACGTGGGCCGCTTGGTTGCCAATTTTGCAGGCGTGGCGGCCAGCAACGACGCCCGCAACGACATCATCATCCGGGGCAATTCTCCCACCGGCGTCTTGTGGCGTTTGGAGGGCATTCCGATTCCCAATCCCAACCATTTCAGCACACTCGGCACCACGGGCGGACCGGTATCTGCGCTCAATCCCAACCTGATTGCCAACAGCGATTTCCTTACCGGCGCTTTTCCGGCCGAATACGGCAACGCGCTGGCCGGCGTGTTCGACATCAACCTGCGGCGGGGCAACCGCGAGCGCGCCGAGTACATGTTTCAATTGGGCGCTTTTTCGGGGCTGGAAGCCTTGCTCGAAGGCCCGCTCAACAAATCTAAAGGCGGTTCTTACCTCATTTCCTACCGCCATTCTTTTGTAGAACTGGCTGATGTAGTGGGGCTTAGCTTCGGCACTACTGCCCTGCCGAGGTACAAAGACCTGAGTTTCAACTTCGACCTGGGACAAAGCAAAGCCGGCAGGTTCTCCGTGTTCGGCATCGGCGGCGACAGCAAGATTGACTTCCTCGGCAAAGACGTGGACTCTACCGATCTGTTTGCCAATCCGAGCCAAAACGCCTACAACACTTCCCGCTTCGGCGTGGCGGGTATCAAACACCAAATCCTGCTCAACGACCGGGCCTACCTGCGCACGGTGCTCAGCGTTTCGCACAACGGCACCACTTTCCAATCGGAAGACTTAGAACTGACCGACGACAACGGCCCGCTCCCACTCACCGACGTGAACGACCGCTTGAACACCCTGCGCCTGTCTTCTTTTTACAACGATAAAATCAATGCCCGCCTGAGTCTGCGCACCGGCATCCTGCTCCAGCAGCAATACCTCAAAACCCGCGTGGACAGCCGCGAAGGGCAGCCCGACCGAGACGGCGACGGCCTCCGAGACTGGGTAAACCAACGCAATTTCGACGGCGGCTTTTTTCAGGGCGAGGCTTTTGTGCAAACCCAATATCGCATGGGCGAAGCCCTCACGCTCAACACCGGCCTGCGGGCGCTGTATTTTTCCAAAACCGAAGATCTGGCCGTCGAGCCTCGAATTGCCTTCAATTACCGCCTCTCGGCTGCATCGCGCCTCAACCTCGGCTACGGCATGCACCACCAAACCCAGCCGCTGCCCGTCTTTTTCTTCCGCGAACGCCGTCCTGACGGCAGTTTCATTACCACCAATGAGCAACTTGGTTTCACCCGCAACCAACACTTGGTGCTGGGCTACGATTTTACGCCCGCGCCCGACTGGCGTTTCAAAGCAGAGGCGTATTACCAATGGATCAGCAAAGCGCCCGTGGACCCGTATTCGAGCAGTTTTTCTTTGCTCAATGCCGGCGCAGATTTTGTATTCCCCGATCGCGGCTCGCTCGTCAACAGCGGAACCGGTACCAACATCGGCATCGAATTCACGGCTGAGAAATTCTTCAGCAAAGGGTACTACGGCCTGTTCACCCTCTCGCTGTTCGACTCGCAATACAAGGGCAGCGACGGCATAGCACGCAGCACCGCATTCAACGGGCGCTATGTGGTCAATTTGCTGGCGGGCAAGGAGTTTCCCTTAGACAAAGCCGGTCGGCGGGTACTCACCCTCGATACCAAAGTGACCCGCGCCGGCGGGCGGCCTTACACGCCGGTGGACCTGGAGGCCAGTCGCCGCGACGGTGTTCAGCGCGATGTAGAATCGCAGGCATTCAGCTTGCGTTTGGACGATTACTTCCGCTGGGATTTCAAAATCGGTTTCCGCAGCAACAGCAGCAAACGCAAGATGTCGCAGACCTTCTTCCTCGATTTTCAGAACATGACCAACAACGACAATGTGTTCGCCATGCGTTACAACCCGGTGCGCGGAGAAGTAGGACGTACCAATCAGATCGGGTTTTTCCCGGATATACTGTATAGACTCGAATTTTAAGGAAACTGTTGGCTACAAGCCGTAAGCTGCAAGCTGCAAACTGAGTGTTTAGCAGCTTGCAGCTTAACGCAAATTATATCTTTTCAGCACAAAAACATAAGGAGATGAGTTCAGAATTGCATGTTGTATTAGGCGCATCGGGTGCATCGGGCAGGGCTGTCGTACAGGAATTGAAAAGGCGCAACCTCCCCTTCCGGGCGATTGGACGCAGCGCCCATTTCAGCGACTTTGAAATGACTGCCGCCGACGTTTTTAACCCAGACGAATTGCTGAGGGCGGTGCAAGGCGCAAGCCACGTTTACCTCTGCATCGGGCTGCCATATAGCACAAAAATATGGCAACAACAGTGGCCGCTGCTCATGCAGAACACCATAGAAGTGTGCGAAACCGTGCGCGCCAGACTCATCTTTTTGGACAACATTTACATGTATGGTCCGGCGCCCCTGGCTGTGCCTTTTGATGAAACTCATGCACAACATCCCACCAGCCGGAAAGGAATTGTTCGGAAGCAAACGGCGGACATGTTGCTGCAAGCCATAGAAGACAAAAGAGTGGACGCGCTTATCGGGCGCTCGGCAGACTTTTACGGCGCCCAAGCGGTGAACAGCGGTTTGTATGTTTCCTTTTTAGACCGTATGCTCAAAGGCAAATCTCCGCTGTCTATTGCGCCAAAGGGGGTGCCGCATACGTTTGCCAACACCTCCGACAACGGCAGGGCATTGGTAGCGCTTGCATTGGAAGAGAGTGCTTACGGGCAGGTATGGCACCTCCCGGTGGGCGAGCCGATTACGCCGGAAGAAGCAACGGAAATTTTCAATAGGGTGCTGGGCACGCAGTTCAAATCCGGTTTTATGCCTGACATATTGCTTGGTTTTTTGTCCTTGTTTATCAAGGTATTAAAGGAGGTTGCAGAGATGCAATACCAAAACAAGACGCCCTATTTGATGAGTTTTGAGAAATTTCGCCGGCAATTTCCAGACTTTGAAACGACGCCCTACGAAACAGGTTTTCGGGAAATGGCAGCTTCGTTTCAAACCGGGCAAAGTGTATAGTTTTGAAATAAACTACCTACCTTTCTGCCATGAAAACGACCAGCACGCCTGCGCAATGTATCGGTTTCGACGACCGCCTGCTGCGGATCATCGGCATCCCCTTGTCGGCGGCGCTCATTCCGCTGGTTTTTTTCAAAAACCTGCCTTACGACTGGTACACCATACTCAATACGCTGCTTTATACGGCCTTCATTTGGGAGGGCGTTCGGGGCATATTTATATGGGCTACCCGGCGCTTTCCCGAATTTCGGCAGTGGCGCACCCGCCTGTTGTGGATCATCGCGCTGTGCGTCGTGTATGTCGGTTCGGCTTGCACCGTGGTGGGGATTATCACGGAATTGTTTCTGCCGAAATCCCTTCAATTGCGTGCCAACCCGGAATACCTCGAGTCCTATTTTGCCTCCTATTTCATGTTGCTGGCCGTGAGCGGTATTTACGAAAGCATGCGGTTTTTCACGCTTTGGAAAACCGCTCTTTTGGAAAAAGAACAAGCCGAGCAAGCGCGTTTGGCAGGTCAATTGGAGGGACTGCGCAATCAGGTGAACCCGCATTTTTTGTTCAACAGCCTCAATACCCTCACATATCTGATTCCCGAAGAACCGGAGCGCGCCGTGCGTTTTGTACAACAACTCAGCAAAGTGTATCGCTACATGTTGGAAAGCCGCGACGCGCAACTCATTGCTTTACAGGAAGAACTGAACTTCCTCGACGCCTACGTCTTCCTGATGCGCGAGCGTTTCGGCGACAATCTGCTGGTGAGTCTGCGCACCGGCGAGCTGCCGCCCGATACGGCCATTGTGCCCCTGACGATGCAGATGTTGTTTGAAAATGCCATCAAACACAACGTCATTTCGGCCCAAAAACCGCTCCACATCGAGGTGTTTGCAGAGCAGGGCGGCCTCATTGTGCGCAACAACCTCCAACGCAAAAACCAAACCATGCCCTCTACCGGCGTCGGCCTCGAAAACATACAAACCCGCTACCGCATCCTCACGGGCCGGGAGGTGCAGGTCATCCTGTCGGATCGTTATTTCACGGTAGTTTTGCCTTTGGTTTCACTCCATCCTTCCCATCATGCGCATCCTGCTCATTGAAGACGAATTGCCCGCCGCCCGGCAGCTCGCCCGGCTCCTGCGCGATGCCCGGCCCGATGCCGCCATCCTCGAAACCTTGGACAGCGTAGAGGGCGCCGTGAGCTGGCTGCGCACCTTTCCGCCGCCCGACCTTATTTTTATGGACATCCAGATTGCCGACGGCCTCAGTTTCGACATTTTCCAGCAGGTGGAAGTAGCCGCGCCCGTCATTTTCACCACCGCTTTCGATCAGTATGCCCTCCAGGCTTTCCGGGTGAACGCCATAGACTACCTGCTCAAACCCGTTGATCCTGAAGAATTGGCCGCGGCGCTTCACAAAGTGGAACAACGTCGCCCGGCAGCCCTGCCCGATCTTGCCGCGCTGGCCCGGTATTTCAGTCCGCGCGAGTACAAAGAGCGCTTCATGGTGAAGGCGGGCAGGCATTTTCAGATGTTGCGCGCCGACGATATCGCCTGTTTTTACAGCGCCGACGGCATCACGCAGGCATTGGACACCGGCGGCAAAAAGCATTTTATAGACCACTCTTTGGACGAATTGGAGCAATTGCTGGACCCGCGCCGCTTTTTTCGCGTGGGGCGCAATCTCATGGTACACATCAATGCTGTGCTGCGGGTGGCCACGCATTTCAATGGTCGCCTCAAATTAGAAATCAAACCCGCTCCGGCAGAGGAGGTTTTTGTAAGCCGGGAGCGCGCAGCGGCGTTCAAGGCGTGGCTGGGCGGGTAGTGTGCGGGGGGGGGGCGTTGAACGCCGCCGCCCTGCCCGAACCTACCGCAGACTCATTTACACGGTGCTAAAATCGCGCATCGGCCTGCCCCTGAAACTCGGTGGGCGAAACCTGTTTAAAGCGTTTGAAAATGCGGTTGAAATACGAGCGATTTTCGAAGCCGCACTCCATATATACGTCCTTGACTTTGCGGGCGGGGTCGCGCAAGAGGCTCACGGCCAACTTGATGCGTTCGGCGTTGATGAAGTCCACCGGCGTGAGGCCCATTTCGTTTTTGAAGACCCGATGGAAATTCGACTCGCTCATGTATGCCTTGCGACTGAGTTCTTCCACGCTGAGCGGCCGGTCGAGGTTGTCGCGGATGTACCGCACGATGAAAGCGAGGCGATTGTTGGCATTCAGGGCAGAGGCGCCTTCTAAGTATTCCTTTTGGGCATCGGCTTGCAGGATACGCACGATCAGTTCCCGGAGCGTCATTTCTACAAAGAGGTCTTTGCAGGCGTGGTTTTCGGTGAACAAAAAAATGAGTCTTTGCAGGATGTGGTGTACGCCTATGTCGTTGGTAAAGTGGAAGTTGTAATCCATGAAGCGCCATTCGCGCCCTTCGGCCCGCGCCATGGTTTCGTTCATCAGCGCTATGATGTCTAAAATCTTTTTCTCCTCTACCGCCATAGCGAGGCAGCGGGTGGGCGTGTCCATCGCCGCTTCGGGAAAATCAATGCACATCAGTTCGCCGGAAGGCAGAATGAGCGATTCGCCGGGCAGGAAGTCGAAAGCCTGATGGTCGCGCAGGTGCATGACCTTTTTGCCCACCAGCATACTGGCCAATACCGGCTGCTCGAACTGGAGCAATACCTCGTGTGCTTGTTGGTGGGTTTCAAAAACGTGCATGGCGGCGTTCTCCAGCGTGTAGGAGGTTTGGTTTTCCACCAAAGTTTGCAGTTTTCTGCCGTTGTAGAAGGACTTGGCCAATTCCATGCCGTTTAATATTTCAATGGTTAGGACTAAAATGCAACGATTATGCCCCAAAAATAAGACTTCCGTCCAAATATTCCGCAAAAAATGCCCGACGCCGATGCGCTTGCGAGTATTGTACACCTTTTTGCCGGAATCGTTCAAACTCGCACAGATCTTCCGTATCCAATTTTGCATCATCAACGAAATGACGTGGATAATTTTAGAAAAGTTGCTGTTCAACATATCCTTTAAAGTGCGAGCACATCGGAATACATTGGAGGATCGCAGCTACAACATGATTTTTTCACCTTAACTAAATAAACAATTAACATGAGCGACATTCTCACCACCACCGCCAACGCCGTGGAAAAACCAAAATTCAAAGACCAGTACGACAACTTCATCGGAGGCAAATGGACGCCCCCCGTGCGCGGAGAGTACTTTGAAAACCTCTCTCCTGTGGACGGCCAAATCTTTACCAAAGTGGCCCGCTCTACCGAAGAAGACATCGAACTGGCCCTTGATGCCGCCTGGGCTGCCGCGCCTTCCTGGAATGCCTCCTCGGCTACCACCCGCAGCAATCTCCTCCTCAAAATTGCCGATGTGATGGAGGCCAACCTCGAAGCGCTGGCCCGCGCCGAAACCTGGGACAACGGCAAGGCCCTCCGCGAAACCCGCGCCGCCGACCTCCCGCTGGCCATTGACCACTTCCGCTATTTCGCCGGCGTCATCCGCGCTGAAGAAGGCTCCGTCAGTGAGTTGGATGCCAATACCGTTTCCATGAACATTCTGGAACCGCTGGGCGTAGTGGCGCAAATCATCCCCTGGAACTTCCCGCTGCTGATGGCTACCTGGAAAATAGCGCCCGCACTGGCTGCAGGCAATTGCATCGTGCTGAAGCCCGCCGAACAAACGCCGGTCGGAATCATGATCCTCATGGAACTCATCGAAGGCATCCTGCCGCCCGGCGTGCTCAACGTCGTCAATGGTTTCGGCATCGAAGCCGGCAAACCGCTCGCTTCCAGTCCGCGTGTCAATAAAGTGGCCTTCACCGGCGAAACCACTACCGGCCAGCTCATCATGCAGTATGCCTCCAAAAACATCGTGCCCGTCACGCTGGAACTCGGCGGCAAATCGCCCAACATTTTCTTTGAAAGCGTCATGGACGCCGATGACGATTTCTTCGACAAATGCCTCGAAGGCGCGGTTATGTTTGCCCTCAATCAGGGCGAGGTGTGTACCTGCCCCTCGCGCATTCTGGTGCAGGAAAGCATTTACGAACGCTTCATGGAGCGCGTGGTAGAGCGCACCAAAGCCATCAAACTGGGGCACCCGCTCGATCCCGCTACCATGATGGGCGCGCAGGCTTCCAACGACCAGTACGAAAAAATTCTGCGCTACATCGAGATCGGCAAAGAAGAAGGCTGCGAAGTGCTGGCCGGCGGCGGGGCTGCCTACAACGAGGGCCTCGAAGGCGGTTATTACATCAAGCCGACCATCCTGAAGGGCAACAACAAAATGCGCGTGTTCCAGGAAGAGATTTTCGGGCCGGTGGTTTGTGTGACGACTTTCAAAGACGAAGCCGAAGCGCTGGAAATAGCCAACGACACCCTGTACGGCCTCGGCGCCGGCGTGTGGACTCGCGACATGCACCAGGCTTACCAGATTTCGAGGGCCGTCAAAGCGGGCCGCGTATGGGTGAACTGCTACCATGCCTACCCGGCGCACGCTCCGTTTGGCGGGTACAAAAAATCGGGCATTGGCCGCGAAACGCACAAAATGATGCTCTCGCACTACCGCCAGACCAAAAACATGCTCATCTCTTACGACAAGAAGGCCCTCGGCTTCTTCTGATGACGGAGCGAGTATTGGCTACCGACGCTGCCAAAGCCGTGATAGACCAACTGCGCGAACGGCACGGCCCGCTTATGTTTCACCAAAGCGGCGGCTGTTGCGACGGCTCCTCGCCCATGTGTTTTCCCAAAGGCGAACTGCTGTTAGACGACAACGACGTGTGGCTGGGCGCCATACACGGCTGCGATTTCCTCATGTCGAGGGATCAGTTTGAATACTGGCAACACACACAACTCACCGTGAACGTGGTGAGCGGTCGCGGGGCGAGTTTTTCGCTGGAAATCCCGCTGGGGCTGCGCTTCATCATCGAATCCAGACTCTTCACCGAGGAAGAAGCCGATGATCTGAGGCCCCTGCGCTCAGGCCGCGATGTTTTGTAGAAAGGGGCGATAAAAAAATAAAGTGGTCATTTTTGCCCCACTACTAAATAATGGCTATCAATATGTTATGCTGAAATATGAGTCATCCCGGATTTTCGACCTCGGAGAGGTCACAGATTTGTAGAAATGCCCCAATAGCGGTTTTTTCGACCTCGGAGAGGTCGCACAACGTGTTATTTTGGCATGTTAATGTTCGACCTCTCCGAGGTCGTCACGCATTTTAATTTGCTGATCTACAAATATTTGATCTCTCCGAGATCATTTACAAAATTCGGGATGACTCATGTTTTTGCGTGACCGCGGAGGGAGTGACGGCAGATGGCGATTTGCCTTGCGCCGCCAGGTTTTTTGCACCGCCTTCGGCTCCCGCGCCGGCCCAAAAAACAATCAGATTTTTAGTTTTTTAACCGCCCAATTAATAACCCTTTGCGGAGGCATTAAATAAATAAGCCATTTCAGAATAAAAGGATTTTTTGCTAAAAATTTCATGAGACAGTAGCTTCTTCTCAGTTCTCGGCCAAACCTTTGATTTATTTCGTTCTCATAGCCGGTCATAAAATCCGACTGAAAATTATCGTGTTGAAAGCACCTTTGTATTTGATTGGCGGCAATTACTCCGCTCCATATTGCTTTATCAATACCGTGTCCTTGAATAGGATCAACCAAAGAAGCGGCATCGCCGGCAAGAATAAATCTTTCACCGCTTATCCGCCTGTCTTTTGTCCACAGAGGTAAACCAAAGCCTTTTATTTCGCCTTCGGCTTGCGCATTTTCAAATCTTGCCCTGAATCTTTCTGATGCTAATATTTGAGCCAGTTTTTGACGAATATCCTTTTGAGAACCGCTTTTTTTGCTTTTATCATTGATAACGCCAAAACCAATATTGCAATAACCGTCCGGCAAGGGAAAAATCCAAAAATATCCATCCACTTCTTTGATGATATGAAATTCATTCTCTCTTGCCGTTATGCCCGAAACGCCTTTATAATATGCCCTTACAGCCGCATAAACTGTGTCCCTTTTTTGCGGTGGTAAACAACTCCTTTTAACCACAGAATGATTTCCGTCACAGCCTGCAATAATGGACGCGCTTAATGCTGCGCCGTCTTCTAAAATACAAGTAACGGAATCTCGATGGATGCTCAGTTTATTTACTTGTTTGTTTTGAAAAATCTTAGTGTTTGTTTGATCTTTTACCAACCTGAAAAGAAAATCATCAAAGTAAAAGCGTTTACTATTGGCTGCGTAGGAAATCCATTGGTAACAGAATGATTTTTGCGGAGACAGATACAGCCGGGAAGAGAATATTTGCGTTTGTTTACACATTGCCCTTAACTGAAGCTCCCATTCGGGCTTAATTTGCCTCATCGCTTTAAACGATTGGCCCGGTATGGCATCGCCGCAGACTTTATCTCTCGGAAAAGTCGCTTTGTCAATCAATGCAACGTTGAGTCCCTTGCCATCGAGCGCCAAAGCACACGCTGAACCTGCCGGCCCGGCCCCGACAATAATGACGTCAAAAGTTGTATTCATGTCAGCATAGCAGTTGTCTCGCTCAATGCCTGACTTCTTTCATCCGAAATTCACGAAAAGTGATCATTCTCTGCTCTTGTTCATCCCAAAGTTTGTGGCGCATATAGGTCAAGCTTTTCCAGAATGTGACATGGGTAACATACTTGTTGATAAGGCTGTTCTCTTTGTAACAGGCCGCCAGGTGATAATTCGGAATACCCGGCTGAAGATGGTGTATATGGTGATAACCAATATTGCCTGTCAACCAATGAAGGATTTTAGGCAATTTATAGCACGAACTTCCCCTGATAGCCGCAATGAGGTAATCCCAGTTTGCTTTCCATGATTTGAAGTTTTGCTCGTGCTGATGTTGTACATAAAAAAACCAGAGAGCGATGATAGAAAAAAAAGCGATGATAGGGACATGCACCAGCAAAAACGTTTTAATGCCAAGCCACCAGCAAAACAGGACAATGACTGATAAAATACCCAGGTTGTTCCAAAGTTGTGTCCAATATACTTTTTTCCAACCCTTCATCTGTACCAGAGGCAGGCGGTTGTTGATTACCATGTAAATAAATGGCCCAATGACGAATATTACCAACGGCATCCGGAAAATGCGATAACCCAAGCGCCCAAAAGGCGAAAGCGCCTTGTATTCATCTGTAGTCAGGGTATGGATATCGCCAATATCTCTGGTTTCGAGTTGCCCGCAGTGACCATGATGAAAATCATGTACCCTGGCCCAATATGAAAAAGGAATGGTACTGAAAAAACTGCAAAAATACCCGATCATATTGTTCCATTTTTTTGAACCAAGAAAAGACCGGTGGCCGCAATCATGCTGGATAATAAAAATACGCACTAAGAAAAAGGCATTGATGAAGGCCAGCATCAAGGTCAACCAATAGCTGACGCTAAGACTGTAGTACATGGCAACCCACAATGCGATAAAAGGCATATAGGAGGTAAGCATCTGAGTAATGGCCTTTCGGGGGCTTGATTGAGTGTATTTGCGAAGCATGGAAGGCCAATCAGCCAAAGCCTGTTTTATTTCAGCCTCGATTTGTGTCGGTTGATATGTCATTTGCAATGATTTTTTTGCAAAGATACTTATCAATAGCTCCAGTCTGCATGACTTACGGGTAATTTATTTAATTCAGTTTTTAGCTGTCTCCAATTAGGTAAATGGGTTTCCATATAATAGAGAAATCTTTCATTGTGGTGTCTTTCCAATAGATGCACCATTTCGTGAACGATGATGTATTCCAGGCAATGTTCAGGCTTCTTTGCCAATTCAAGGTTGAGCCAGATTCTTTTCTTTTCAATATTGCAAGACCCCCACTTGGTTTTCATTTGCTTTACCTGCCAATCGTCAACTTTTACATTCAATATTTTTTCCCATTTCTCAATAATGGCTGGAATTTGTTTCTTCAATTGAGCACGATACCATTCTGTCAGAATTTCGTGCCGCTTGATGGTCGGAGTGTCTGGTTTGATGTGCAGTTCAATGAATTTCTTATTTTTCAATACCACCTTTGGCGATTTGTCAGTCTCAAAAATATTCAGCAAATACCGCCTGCCCTGAAAATAGTGGCTTTCCCGCTGTTTGTATTCTCTTGGGGAAATACGTTCCAGTGAAGTACTCCCCAAAAACTGGACAATGAAATAAGGTGAAACCGACGTAGATTTGATCATCAAAAAAAAGACAAGTCTATGTCAAAAAAGCGAAGAACATTTAGTGCGAAGCAGAAGGCCAAAATCGCACTGGCAGCTATTCAGGAGCGTCTGTCGAGCAGCGCCATCGCAAGCCAGTATGAGGTGCATCCCAATCAGGTGAGCGTGTGGAAGAAGCAAGCCTTGGATGGGATGGAAAGCATCTTCACGGATGGGCGGAAGGCTGCCGATCCGGCGCAAGAGCAAAGTCGGATCATTGAGGAGTTGTATCAAAAAATCGGTCGGTTGCAAATGGAGCTGGACTGGTTGAAAAAAAAATCATCCGCTGAGGAGTAAAGAGAGCCTGCGTCTGATGATTGATACGGGGCATAAAGAGTTGAGCATAGAACGTCAATGCGAGTTGTTGGGCTTGGCGCGTTCCAGCTACTATTATACGCCGTGCGGGGAGAGCGCCTACAATTTGGAGTTGATGCGCATGATGGATGAGCAGTACCTAAAGACACCGTTTTACGGAGTAGAACAGATGAGGTACTATCTGCGCAACGAAGGCCATGCGGTCAATGCCAAACGAGTCCGGCGGCTGTTGCGCCTGATGGGCTTACAAGCGGTTTGTCCCGGCCCACACACGTCAAAGCCAGGCAAAGGCACTGAGCATCAGATATTTCCATATTTGCTCAGAGGCATGACGATCAGCGAGCCTGGGCAGGTAGCGGGTACCGACATCACCTATATACCGACGCGGAACGGCTTTTTATACCTCGTGGCTTTCATAGATTGGTACAGTCGTTATGTGTTGTCTTGGGAATTGTCCAATACTTTGAGTACCGATTTTTGCCTCACGGCGCTCGAACAAGTGTGGCCGCAATTGGAGGTGCAAATCATCAACACCGATCAGGGCGCGCAATTCACCTCCCATGCTTTTGTCCAGGCGGTGCTTGCCAACAACAGGACAAAACTGAGTATGGACGGCAAAGGCCGGGCTATAGATAACGGAACGCCTGTGGCGAAGTCTCAAGTACGAGGAAGTCTATCTGAAAAGCTACGACGACGGCGCACAGGCTTGGCAAGGTATCCGGCAATATTTGGAGTTCTACAACAACCTACGGCCTAACACCCATCTCAATGGGCATACTCCCGCCGATGTTTTTTTCGGGAAGGTAAAAGTTCCTTCCATTCAACTTTGAAATGTCAAAACGTGGGGCTAACTTTGTCCTGCCAACAAAATAGGATCAGGACGGAGAGCAGCCCAACGGGCTGTTCTTTGTTCCGATCAGGATTGTTTCCATGCGTCGGCTCTCACCTTATTGAACCCGTTTTTTTGTCCAATGAATGGGGAGTACTTCACTTTATCTTCCTAATCTCGGGTTGTCAATCATTCGTTTCATGGTGTCAAACAATGCCTGGTAGAAGGATTCATCTTTTGCGTAAAGCTTATAAAGTTCGAGTTCTTTCTTCCTTTGTTGCCCCATCACATCATCCAAAATTTTCTTAAAGGCCAAGTCGCGGTTTTGTGAGTCTTTGTTGTCAGCTACTTTGGTTTGGTAGTCAGGGTGAGCTTGAATGTGTTTGCTTATTGAAATAAATTTTACACGCTGGTCTTCGGGTGTTGCATCCCAACCATGAAACCACCTTTCGTTGAATGATTTAATGATTTCATCTAATGGGTCTTTTTCCTCTTCCCCGGCATGAGCACCTCTCGGATTTGGATTCTGCGGGTCCAATTCGGTTGCTGAATCATCGAGGCTGATGGCATGATTCAGTTTTGTTCTTTCCAGGCCGTAGGTAGATAAGTCAACCGATTCTAAAAGCTCGTCAATCAAATCATCTTCCTTGGTTCTGACAATGAGTTTTGGAATTAAGAACTTGAGAAACCAAAAGAGTTTTTCCCAATCCAATACTTCATAAGGCATGATGGAGGCCATTTGTCCATATATCTTGACAAACTGTTTGGCTTTGATTTTAAAGTCAGCCTTCTCTTCATCCTCCAGTTCCAATTCTACATTGAAGCGATTGGCGGCAATATCAATAATAGGGCTTAATTGCTGGGCATCTGATCCGTTGAAATATTTGGCAACAAAATCTTCCACTTCTTCCCATTCATAAACCCCTACATCATCCAATGTGCCTTTCAATTCGTGCAATACATTGATGTCCGTTGTGCCGCTCAGTGAAGTGGACGTATAGAACGGGTCAAAGGATGTTTGTATGTCTTCTGCTTCGTTGAAAAAATCCAGAACGAATAAATCTTCAGTCTTTTTGCCCCATTTGTCGGCAGAGCGATTCAAACGACTTAATGCCTGAACAGCCAATACACCTTGTAGCTTTTTGTCAACGTACATGGTGCAAAGTTTGGGTTGGTCAAAGCCGGTCAGGTATTTATTGGCTACCACCAACATGCGGTAATCATCCGTGTCAAAATGATCCCGCGTATCTTTTTCTGCAAATCCATTCAATTCCGCTTCGGTGTATTCTATGCCGTCCACCTTTTTTTTGCCGGAAAACGCAATGGCCACTTTGAACGGATTTCCCTTGTCTTTTACAATTTGACTGATGGCCAGATAATAGCGAACAGCAGACTCAATATTCTGAGTAATGACCATTGCTTTTGCCTTCCCCTTCAGTTTTTTGGTATTGTACACTTTGCTGATGAAATGCTCAACAATGATCTCCGCTTTGGTGCCTATGGTTTGCTTATGCCTTTCTACATAAGCGCGCAATTTCTTCTGTGCTTTTTTGGTGTCAAACAGCGGATTTTCCTGAATGGACTTCTCGATTTCGTAATAGCTTTTGTAGGTGGTGTAGTTGGCCAAAACATCCAAAATAAAGCCCTCCTCAATGGCTTGTTTCATGGAGTACAGGTGGAATGGCTTAAACGTGCCGTCTTCCTGTTTGACGCCAAACTTTTCAAGGGTGGCATTTTTGGGTGTGGCCGTAAATGCCAGGTACGACGCATTGCCCTTCATTTTGCGGGCTTGCATGGCTTTCAGAATCTTGTCCTGCGCATCTTCTTCGTCCTCTTCATTTGAGCCCGCGCCCATGGCCTCGTTCATTTTTCCCGCTGCCGTTCCGCTTTGCGAACTGTGCGCTTCGTCAATGATGACGGCAAATCGCTTGTCGCTCAAATCTGCAATGCCATCTACGATGAAAGGGAATTTCTGAATGGTGGTGATGATGATTTTTTTGCCCTGCTCCAAGCTGTCTTTCAAGTCTTTGGATGAAAAAGCCGGTGCAACAATATTCTTTACCTCCGAAAATTCCTTGATGTTTTCACGCAATTGTTTGTCGAGCAAACGCCTGTCTGTAACCACAATAACCGAGTCGAACAATGGGTTTTGAATGCCTTTGCCCCCCGGCAATCCGTCTCTTTCGGGGTAGGTTTCAATCAATTGATAAGCTGCCCAGGTAATGGAATTGGATTTGCCCGAACCGGCAGAGTGCTGAATGAGGTAGGTATGCCCGACGCCGTTTTTGGAAGCGTGGCCGAGCAGCTTGCGCACGACGTCCAATTGGTGATAGCGCGGAAAGTACAAGGTTCTTTTACTCAGCACATCGGTGGATTTGCCGTCAAAGCGTACAAAATGCTGGATGATGTTGGTCAAACTGGCCCGTGTGAATATCTCTTCCCACAGATAGGACGATTTGTGACCAAACGGATTGGGCGGATTGCCTTTTCCGTTGTTGTTGCCTTTGTTGAAGGGTAGAAAAAACGAGTTGGCGCCCTCCAATTTGGTACACATATATACCTCATCTGTATCTACCGCAAAATGAACAATGCAACGCCCAAAATGCAGCAAAGGCCGGCGAATATCTCTGTCGTATTTGTACTGTTTAATGCCTTGTACTTTCGCCGTTTGCCCCGTCCAGGCATTTTTGAGTTCTAAGGTCGCAATGGGCAATCCGTTCACAAAAACCACCATGTCTATTTCTTCCCGCTGGTTTTCGGTATTGTAGCGTACTTGCCGGGTGACGCTGAATTCGTTTTTTTCAAAGTTGTCTTTTACTGCCTGGCTGCTGCTGGCCATAGGCAACTGGTACAGGAGCGTAAAATGGGCATCTTCCACTTCTAACCCTTTGCGGAGCAAACGAAGAATGCCGTACTTCTTCACCATGCGGTCAAAGCGTTCCAATATTTTTAGTTTCCAGTCTGCTGCCCGTTTCAGCTTGTCGAGTTCTTCCTTTTGGGTACTTTCTAAAAAATGCCAAAACCGCGTCTCGTCCAGCGCATATTGTGCATTGAAATCATTGGTTTGGCCGATATAAAAACCATTGCCGCCACGGTACAGGGCAGCCGGCTCGCTCACCGCTATGGCCTGCCCGGCAACTGCATCATCACCTGCTCTTAGTTCCTCCAAAGAAGTACCTGTCAGGGCTTTCTCGATGGCCGACTCAAGGGCGGCTTCGTTGGTTTGTGATTTCATGATTTAACCTTGATGCTTTTGATGAAACGCGCATGATTCAAATTTCTTGAACAACTTTTGCTACATGCCACTTGAGTCTTTGATAAGAACCCAGGTCTAATGCACGCTGGCCAGATAACATTCCCGAAAAAAAGAAGGGTACACCTTCCAGTTTGTCTGAATTCGTGACATAGCATGCTCCGTTACTCTCCTTAAAATCAAACTTTAAACCCATCCAGATTTTTTTATCCTGTTCTTTTTCCGCGTGTTCGTCTTGGTCTTTCCCCAACAACAATCTCGCCGTTGAATTGACAACTACCACGGCTTTGGGCTTTGCGTCCTCAAGAAGAACCTGTGAAACAGTCCTCAAATAACCCTCGACGATTTTCCAATGCGTAAAGACAACATCTATTTCTATGTTTTTTTGCTGGGTGTGCCGGATGGGCAATAAATCTAAATGGCTCCATTCTGTATCGCCACATGCCTTTGCGATGTCTCCAAACTTTGCAAAATACCCCTCATCCTCTTGCTTGAGATCGTATAGGTGACTTCCCGATTTAGCTTCTTCTGGAAAGGATGGATTTAATCCAATAAACAAAAGCGCGCCTTCCTTGATTTCTTTCGGCATGGCATAACCACGCTGCCAATACATTTCAGGCGCACCTTCCTTTTCCAGATCGTCTAAAAAGCATTTGAATTTGCTTTCGAACTGTGTTAATTTCATGATGTAGTGTTTTTGTTTTGTTACGATTCAGCACCCTGTCAAAAGTCATGAGCTTCGATCACGCCTCGGTTCATGGGCGCGAGTTTGATTTCCAAAATAAAAAAACGCTCATTTTTAATGGTATATTTTGAATTTTCCCCAATGGAAAATCTAATTTCAAAATAAATAATCAAGCTCATAGCTCGTGGCTTGCAGCTTGCAGCCTTTCGGATATTCTTTATTTATTAATGTACCTTTATCTTCCCCGTCACCGCCCCATCTATCAACGTAGCCTTCAGTTCCTTCAGCTTCCCTATCTGCTGCTCCTGCAAAGAGATGGCTCGGTCTGTTTTGGCGGATTGGGTTTCGATGTGAGCGACGATGGCGGTTTGTTCAATAATAGGTGGCATTAAAATTTTTAATCCGGAAATATATCCTGCACTAATATTCATCTGACTTGTTTCATTTCCATTTTCTCTAATGTAGCGATATGCTGCCACGAAATAGAAGTAAGCGTAGACATTATAAATAGATTTTGCAAATAACATTGCGCAACACGCTTGATTGTAAGTCGCAGGAACTCCTAGTAAGCTTACACGCCCTCTTGTTATTCCTTGGCCATACATTGCCATTAATAATGTCCCTACTGGAGCTATTCGTGTTGATGAATTTTTTAAGCCTGATTCCGAAATATGTTCTTCCGTTTCAAAAATGGTTTCGTAATTTACTTCTCCAGTTTTCACCCACGGAATACTACCGCCCCAATAATTAGATTTTGATCTATCGGGTGTAGCCCCAGTTTCTATTTTTGCTACATATGACAGTTTCTTCACCTCCCACTCCTCCGGTATCTCCCCAATCCACTCCACGCCGCTGTCTTTCATTGGTCTGAATCGGGATTTTGAGGATTTTAGGATTGCAGGATTTTTTTCTCCTCCGTCACCGTCATCAATCCTGTTCATCCCATCATCCTGTAAATCCTGATTCAGACCCTTAGTCACCGCATGTTGGATGATGATTTGCTTGCGCTCTTTCAGCAAAGCTATCATCTTTTCCTTTTGGGCAATGGCCCGGTCTATTTTGGCGGTTTTGTCGTCGAGGAAGGCAGCGATGGCGGTTTGTTCGGGAAGGGGAGGGAACGCTAAAAGACTGTTTGCGATGTGATTAAAACTGATGGTTTGTCTAACTCCAGAACCTAATAACTTCATGTAAGCTACATCATACCTATGCAAAAGGTAATTGTAATATGATTTATTAATTTCAATTGTATTCTTTAAGACTATGTATCCTGAACTTACTACTACATTGATTTCTGATAGCCCTATTCTTAAACTTATGAGGTCATAATTTAGGTTTAACGGATTTACTAAATATTCACCTGCCAAAACCTCTTGATAAGATGCTTTAGTTGATTCAGGAATTTTTTCGTCATTTTTATAAACTACCTTTCCAAAACTTATAGAGCCACAACCCAATTCGGGATTTGTAACCTTTTTCTTTTCTTGAAAGATATGTTTAAGTTTCTTCACGTCCCAATGCGTTGGAATTAAGCCCATCCAATATTCCCCCGAATCTTTATAGGCCGGGTATTTCTGAAAAGTTGTCTGCGTTGCGTCCATCATTCCATCAATTTTTTAAGAGTTTCGGCATCGGGCAGGGCGTGTTGGAGTTCGGGAGGGCCTGTACTTTTATGCGGTATTGGCTGCCCATGAACGAGAAGTCGTTGCCCAAAGACATCAAAAATTTCTTGATGTTGAGCACAATCTCTTTTTCTAGTACCCGCTCGTCTATTTCTTCATCGGCATCTTCGATGTTTACAAAGTCTAATAAATATTGGTCTTTGAAAGCTCGGATGGCTTGGTTGGAAATTTCCTCGGGTAGTACTTGGCTAAAATTGTTGCTTAGATTTAGATGGTTGAGATGACTTTCGTTGCCAAGTTCCGTGCGCAAATGCCTGACCGACCAGAAATTTTGCGCCGTCTGATGTATGTAATACCAGCGGTGGTTTTCACTTTTTACTTTTGTGAGAATCTCAAAATGATGCGTAAAGGAAATCGCGTTGAAATTTTCAAAATTCAATTTAATGTTTTCAAAATCAGCCGGTTTTGCAGCGTCTTGTAATTCGGTAGTCACTGACAACCGAATTGGTTCCATTGAATTCACATTACCGGTAGTTTCGGACAACCGAAGATATTCGGAATCACTCCATTCAGTATAAAAGCGTCGCATTCGTTTTAGATTTTCACCCGAAAAGCCTCTTAATCCGGGAAGTTCTTGTTGTAGCCTCTCCGATAGTATATCTAAAACTTTAGTACCCCATTGGCGTTTTTGGGATTCTTCGTCAACCATTTTTCCAATAATAAAATACAACTTGAGCGATTCCGCATTCGCCATTTTTGCCACCAGATACCGGCTGGCCAGAATGTGCTGTTTGAGCTTTTTGATAAAATCAATTGATAGTTCCATCATCATCTCAGATTTAAAATATCCATAATCAACCCATCGCTTTCCTTGTCCAAGGCCAGTATTTCAGCGCTCACTTCTTCAATGCTGCGCAAGGGTTTGTGCTGGTAGAAGTATTTATTGAAGCTGATTTCGTAGCCGATTTTGGTTTTGTCTAAGTCAATCCAGGCTTCGGCCACATGGGGTTTCACCTCCCGCAGGAAATAGCCGTGTATGCTTTCGTTGAGCGGTACATTTTCGCTGTCGCGCAGGTCGGTTTGGCTTTCGTAGATGATGTATTCATCTCCGCCTGTTCGGCCGGCAGCCTTTTTGCCGCTTGGGTAGTAGCCGAAATCGGGCAATTGCTCCACCGTGCAGCCTAAGTAGTGCAATAGTTGATCCAATTTGTCGCCGCCGAGCTGCTCCGTTTTTTTGACCACCTTTTCGGCGGTTTCATCATACCAGCTCACCGCCGCCAGTATTTGGTTTTTCTCACTGGCAGTGAGTTTGATTTTCTCCTTTTTCAGCAGTTCATCCACGGTGGCACTGAACAGATTGAAGTCATTGAACTCCGTTGCCCCGATTTGCCGGAACAACAAAGTCGCCGTTTCAAGCAGGTCTTTTTGCTTTTTCCAGGTATCGTTGGAGGTCAGCTCTTTGCGTTTTTTGGCGTTCAGGTCCAAGCCGCTTTTTTCGCACCAGTCCAATATTTCTTTCTCCAGCGTTTTTAAATCGGCATACACTTTTTCGCCATAAGTGTCGTAGGCCCATTGCATGGGTTCTTTGAGGGATTTTTCAAAACGCAAATCGGCTATTTTCTCTTCCGAAAATTGGGCCTTCAGCCTGGCGGGGCGGTCAATGCTCACCTTGTAATAACCAAAATCGGCGTTGCTGAACACTTTTGCGGCCAAACCATCCTCGCCCTTGCGTTCCACATCCGTGAAATTCAAATAGGCATTTTGAATTTCTTTGATGTGCAGCGGGCTTAGTTCGCAGTTTTTTGCGCCCAGGTTTTTGCGAAGTTTGGCAAAGCGTTGCGAGGCATCAATGAGAATAACTTTTCCTTTTCGTTTTTCAGGTTTGGCGTTTGTTAAAAACCATATATAGGTAGTGATGCCGGTATTGTAGAACAGGTTATTGGGCAACTGCACGATACAGTCGAGCCAATCATTTTCGATGATATGTCTTCTGATATTGCTTTCGCCGCCGCCGGCATCCCCTGTAAACAAGCTGGAACCATTGTGTACCGAAGCAATTCTGGAACCCAGGATACTTTGGCTCAACGGCTTCATTTTATCCACCATTTCCATCAAAAAGAGCAACTGTCCATCGGAAGAACGCGGCGTAGCATCCACCTCTTCGGTATTGCCCCAATAATCCTGAAGGTTCACCACAAAGCGAGGGTCAATGATGTCTTTACCGTCTTTGATGTACTTTAAGTCCGTAGCCCATGATTTGCCATAAGGCGGATTGGAAAGCATGAAGTCGAAGCTGTGGCCCGAAAATTCATTGGTGGAAAGGGTAGAACCTACGCGGATATTTTCGGGATTGTTGCCTTTGATCATCATGTCGGACTTACAAATGGCGTAAGTTTCATCGTTGATTTCCTTGCCGTACAAATACACATCGCCCGAAGCGCGGATTTCGCCTTCTTCGTCTTTGATGAAATTTTGCGATTCTGTGAGCATCCCGCCCGAACCACAGGCCGGGTCGTAAATGGTCATAACGGGCGGCAACTTGTCTTTGATCGGCTCAAAAACAATATGCGTCATCAGGTCAATGACTTCGCGGGGCGTAAAGTGTTCTCCGGCTTCTTCGTTGTTTTCTTCGTTGAATTTCCGAATCAGCTCTTCAAACACATACCCCATCCCCAAATTGGAAAGCGGCGGCAATTTCCTGCCGTCCGGGTCTTCCTTTTCAAAAGGGGTGAGGTTGATATAAGATGAAGTGAATTTTTCCAACACATCCAACAAAACATCCTTGGATGCCATGTGCCGGATTTGGCTTTTCAGTTTAAACTTGTCAATAATTTCTTTGACATTCGGGCTAAAGCCGTTCAGATAAGCTTCAAAATTGGCCTGCAAAATCTGTTGGCTGTTGGTAGCGGTGTCGTAAAGTCTTTGCAAAGTCCATTCGCTGGTATTGTAGAACACATAACCGCTGGCATCTTTCAAACCCGTCTCATCCCATTCGGTAAAACCAGCTTCGTCGCGTTGGAAGGCCAATTCTTCCATGACGGCTTCTTTGGTGGGTTCGAGCAAAGCGTCGAGCCTTCTCAAAACGACCATCGGCAGGATGACGTCTCTGTATTTTCCTCGTACATAAACGTCTCTGAGGCAGTCATCTGCAATTGACCAGATAAAGGAGATCAATCTATTGTGTACGGCTTGGTTCATGCTTTCCTTTTGGTTTTCAATTTTCTGTCGAGCGCCTGCTTGCCGGCGCTCAGGTTGGCAAAAGTACTCAAGCCGCTTCAATTTTTTATCGTTTGGGTGAATTGGTTTTGTGGAACCCGCTTACCAGCGATTGTTTTTTGGTGTTTTGCTGATGAAGAGATTGTGCTGGCGGGGGGAGAAGTTTTTGCTGCTCGTCTGAGACGAGAACTTTACTAATCTATTGATCTTCACAATAGCACGTCCGGAGACGTGCGGATAGTAGGTTCCGGTCGGGAGACCCGGAACCAGCGATTGATGTTTTTTTATGTTTTTTCGGAAATGAAGACTATGTGCCAGCGGGTCAATTTGAAGTCCGCAGCAAACATTATTAAAACGATGTTTCATTATACATGTCTCGGCTTCGTAAATGTTCTTTGATAGTCTTTTCGTCATACCGTTTTTTCCTAAACTCCTCAATCACTGCAATTTTTCTTTTAATTGAATGTTCAGGGGAAAAAATGTCATCCTCTTTTTCTTTGTCTTGCTTTTTCTGAAATGAAATATACCATTCTAAGAAATGCTCCAAGAGTTCAGACGCATTTAAAAAATCTCGTCCAATGTTCCTGAAGAAAAGTGATTTAAGTTCGTTGAGGTCTGCTGGTGGAATATCTTCCTTTATTAAAACTGCTCTAATGACACTTACATGATTGTCAAGTTCTTCATAGATGTTTAGCAAGTCATTTTTGTTGATTTCAATAAATGCAAAGTTCTCTCCCATAAAACGGAGAGCAGCTTTATGTTTTTCCTGTTCACCTTTTTTTCCTTTCTCAATTTGTAAAATACTTTCTACTCGATGTCTCATTAGTGAGATTGCTGCTCGTCCCTTGTGTTCAATATGTTTATCATCATCGTCTCTTTCAATGTCTTTTAATTTGAAGTTTGAAAGTTGTGCGTTAAAGAGGTCAAGTTGCTTGTATATAATGTCGGTTAGCCTACTCATTTGAAAGTGCTTCCTATTCTCAGCTAATTCTCTTGATTGCAGTCGCAACGTTGCATAAAACAAAAGCACACCTGTCAAAGCCCAAATTGCACCAACTATACCACCAACGAAATCTCCAACTTGTCCTGACTTATCCAAGATTACGTTATCACTCGAAATAGAGTAGTCCTTTGAAAGTTTGAATAGAAAAACACCAAAGATTACAAGTCCAATTGCAATTGAGAAAAAAGCTAACCCGATAAAAAAGTTAATTGTGATTTTCTCTTTGTCAAACTCAAATCGCATTACCTTATGTTTCAAAGTCAGGTAACGCCAATAAAGTTGTGTCCGCCAACTAAGTTTAGGTTGCGGTGGCAACTCTTGCTTTTTATCGTTTTGTTCTGTCGTCAAGTTGTTTGTTTTTAGCTGTCAGTTCGAGTTTGCAGTGTCGTCATAGGGTTACCGCTAACGGTCTGCATCTGCGCCGTTTTGCCCGTTTAGGGCAAATGGACGCAGATGCGATGTGTGTGCCCCGAATGGGCATCGAAGAAGACCAGTCGGCGGCTATCGGTACAA
>ERZ761610.569-NODE-569-length-27759-cov-145.838254_pt1 | contig 27759 bp, 17 predicted proteins | sample MGYA00512164_ERZ761610 | MGnify/ENA primary metagenome ERZ761610 (study PRJEB28899, sample SAMN02850038) | bioreactor sludge metagenome | biome: EBPR Sludge; feature: EBPR Bioreactor; material: flocular biomat | place: Australia: Thorneside Wastwater Treatment...
AAAGAGGTGTAACCATTGGTCAAAGAGGTGTAACCATTGGTCAAAGAGGTGTAACCATTGGTCAAAGAGGTGTAACCATTGGTCAAAGAGGTGTAACCATTGGTTTTTAAAACCTATAAGGTTTACATTGAACGTGCTTTCCAAAAAATTTCGCTCCGCCTTACGGCGGAGTTTAACTTGCCCCAACTCGTTTGCCTTTCAAAAAAAGCACGCAAACGCCGCTACCGCTTTGGCGTTTTGCTTTGCTTTTTTTGAGGCAAACTCTCTTACCCTATTAGCTGCAAGGAAAAAGCCGGAAAAGCAAACCATAGCAACTATGGGACAAGCGCCACGCGGAAGCCGTAGCTGTTGTTGCGGTTAGTGGGGGTGCTGCCGTTCCGATACGACACCCGGCAGCCAACGGCGCCGTTGTACCAACTACCGCCGCGCAAAACGCGGCTCGATCCCGATGCCGGACCCCTTGGGTTTACAGCAGGGCTTGCCTTATAATACTTGTCATCAAACCAATCCCAGCACCACTCCCATACATTACCGCTCATCATATCATATAAGCCTAATTCATTGGGGCTTTTTTGTCCTACCGGATGGATTTCCCAACCGCTGTTTTCACCAAACCATGCTACATCAGCAATACTATTACTGCCGCCATACTTAAATCCTTTGGTTTTATTGCCCCCCCGTGCCGCATACTCCCACTCCGCCTCAGTGGGCAGGCGGTAGCCGTTGGCATCCCAATTAGGGGTTACGTTGTTGCCATTAATGGTATATACAGGTGTTAGCCCTTGCTGCCGGCTTAGCCGGTTGCAGTATTCCACCGCATCATACCAACTTACATATATAACCGGTCTGTTGCCTCTGCCCCAGCCCTTGTCATCGAGTTTTCGCCTTCCGGTGGCAACACAAAATTCATCGTACTCCTCAAAGGTTACGCAGTAGGCGCTCATGTAAAAATCGCCTACCGTTACGCGGTGTACCGGTTTTTCAGCGTCATAATGATTATCCCCAAACACATCACCCATATCAAATGTGCCGCCTTTTATGAATTTCATGTGCGCAGGCATGGTAGGGCGTTGTTGCAGGGTTTGCAGGTGGGTGTTTAGCCGTACAATTTGCTGTTGTATTACTATTAGCTCTTGTTCTTTTGTTGCTATCAGATTTTGGGTTTCGGCTATGGTGGGGGGCAGGTGTAGGGTTGGGGTTTGCAGGGCTTGGGCAAGCCCGGGCAGTTGCAGCGTTTGAGCCACTATGCTCTCTTGCAGCAGGGTTAGCAGTTGGTTTATGGTGGGGTGGTTTAGTTGGCGCAGGGTTTGCAGCAGGGGGGCGGTGGTGGTGAGTAGGTCGGTGCGGGAAAACAGCAGCCGGTCGGCATTGCCGTATTGGGTGTATAAATCCGGTTGTTCTGCCAATGCCAGCAGCGCTGCCGCTATTACCGCTATGCTGTAATCGTCTATTTGGGCATTAAAATTTTGCAACGTGCGCATCGGGTGTTGGTATTCTTCTACCCCCTTGTTTTCTGCCGCATAACCTTGCAGGGCGGGTACATACATGCCATCGTAATCTATCAGCGCAAGGCTGCCATCGGGGCGCACTAAAATGTTGTCGTGTTTTAGGTCGCCATGTGCAAAATCCTGTGCCAGCAGCCATTGCCCCATTTCCATAAAATTAGCTGCCAACTGTTGCAGCGCAGCGCGGTTGCCGGCGGTGGCGTGTTCCCTTACCGCCTCGCCCAGTGTTTTACCCTCTACCCACTCCATCAGCAGCACATCGTACCAGGTTGTTTCGGCGCTGTTTACCCATAATTCCTGCGGCAGGTAGCGGTAGTGTACTATGTAGGGGCTTTGCACATGTTGCAGCCGCCGCGCTATGGCTTCCATGCGCGTTTGTTTGTGGGGTACGTATTTGGTGAAACATTTAATGGCATGATGACTGCCTCTGCTGTGCCGCATCTTAAACACACAACCAAATGCGCCGGCGGCTATGTAGGGCTCATCATTCCGTATTACGGGGGTAAGTTCCTTTTGTGTGTTAAACATTTTCTTGTTCTGTACGGCACGGCTGTATTCGGTAAGCAGGGGGAGGGGCATAATTGTATAAGTTTGTTGTGTTTACTCAAATTCCCTTGTGGGCGTGTTGTTTTTTATGGCAATAAGGGTATAATCGTCTTCTTCTATCAGTCCTTGATTGTAGTATTGGTGCAGCAGGTTTCCAAACCGGTTTTCATCGGGTTCCGGTTCAGCAGTGTTTAAAGTATGGAGCAGTATATGGAGCCACTCATCAAAATCGGGCGGCAGGTCTGCCTTTTGGTTGGCATCAATCAGTTGGGCATGAATACCACCCATAACCTTAGCCAACTCCAACTGTTGGCGGCAGGTTGGGTCTTGCTCATGGTGCAGCAAATACCTTATAAGTATCATTTGCGCCATAGCATCGGTAGCCAACAAAATAGTTTGGTCAGTTGGGTCAAAACGGCTAAAATGGCAATACCCGTGCTGAAAAGGATGACTGCCAAGCCAGTTTACCAAAGAAGTCCTGCCCGAAAAACTGCTCAACTCCCGAAGATGCTCCGGCATAACCAACTTTTTTGTAAGGGTATGGTATTGCAATATAGGGCTATCGCCATACATCATGCAGGCAGATTGTTCGGGGGCGTTGTTGCCATCGCTCCTATCGGGCAGCCACAGGGCAGTGAGGGTGGCGGCAGAGCCTTCCTGCAAAAACTTAGTCCAGGTATGCTCATTTTTTTGGGCATCTTCTTTGTTGTCTCTATAAAATTGAGTGGCAATGGGTTTTAACCAATTAAAAACTGCCTCGGCATCTTCAAAAGGCGTATCGGGCAATTGGGCTACCAGGGTTTGCGCCCATTTACCCACATATACCCCTTTTCCGCCTGCGCCGTCTGCCACCGCCACCAAGCCCCATTTGCCCAATGGTTGCATGGGCAAACGGTGTGCATCTTCTCTTAGGGTTTCGCCGGGTTTAATAGCAGCGCCCCACAAAATGGTGTAATCTTGCATAGCGCCTTAGTAGGAAGTTCCAACGGTGATAAACTGAACCAACCGCGTACCATCGGCATTAAAAGTCATTCCTTTGTAGTTTAAGCCCGATGCCGCTTTTTTAATCTGTTCTACCTCTGACCTGTATTTTTCGGGCATTACGCTCGACATATCAAACAACAACCGGGCATACTCGTCTGGGGGTAATTCGTTTTTATCATTCGGAAAAAACACGCTATCTCCCTCAGTTTCCGACAAATGGCAGTTTAAAAACAGTACCTGCCCATCATCTGTACGCAATTCCGATAAGGTTTCGGCAGCTTTGAGCAGGGCAGGCGCTTTGGCATCGGTAGCCTCGCCGTCTGTTATGTTGATGACTACCGGCGGAAACGAACTGTTATGCCCATTGGCTATCCACTCTCTTACCAAATCGGTGGCTTTTTGAATGGCGCTCAGCATGGGTGTTAAGCCACTTGCCACCGGTTTAAACCACGAACTAACCGTTGCTTTTTCCTCTTCACTACTGCCATCAGGAAAAAAAACCCAACTGCTGATAACGGTTTTTTCGGCGTTTTCATCCAGTTCTGCCATATTCACCCAGGTTTTTCCTGCCAATTTTCCCGACCATGCCATATTGGCTTTGCTTTCTTTTCCATACCCAATAATAGCAATATCTATATAATTGCGCAACTCATCGTTTTTGGTCGATTTTTTTAGCAGTTCTCTCAATGCAGCATTCACAATGCGAGCTGCTGCATCAGCTTTGCTCATGGTTTTGCCATCAATAGTAAGGCTTCCGCCGCCCATAGACCCCGATTGGTCTATCAAAAACACTAAAGCGGTGGGTTGGTCGCGCCGTATTTTTGCGCTGTAAGCGCCTTTTGCCTGTTGTAAAAGTTTATTACCTGTAGCAATGAGGTTTCCGGTTTGGTTGCTGCCGGTTACGGGCAGGTGGGGATTTTGGCTCATAATTGGGTATTTTTTTGGTTTAAAGTAGGTGGAATGAATGGGTTTTTTGGGAGAAGGGGAGAATATGTGTTGAAGACTGTAGTTGCAAAGATAGGCAGTTTTTTTTGATAACGAGGGTGTTATAGGATAATAACGCCAACCGTGTTGCTGTACGGTAGAAGAGCCGAAAATGGGGTGTTTTTAGTTCCAATTGGGTAATCTCTCCCGGCTCCGGAGATGGCAACACAAAAGACTGACTAATAACTCACAACTATTGCAGAATTGACCATATCTGCCCCGGCCACTCCGTAAAAGGGGGAGTTTGTATTGTTCGTTTTTCAGGGTATTGGGGTGCATTTTTAGGGTGGTAATGCCTGTTTCTTTCAGAAAAATAGCGTGTAGGGCAGAATAAATCGGCGCTGCCTTTACCGGCTTGCCACCATTTGCACATTTTTTAGCGCTTTTTAAGATACAGTCTCAAACAAGGTAATAAATGTGCTAACTTAGCGCAAAATTTACCATTTACCCCCCTTTGTATTAAGCGCCTGCCTTAATAATTGGGTAACAATACGCCAATGAAATATCATCAAATAGTAATCGCAGTTGTAATTTTGTTGCTGGCATTTGCCTCCTGCCAAAACAACCATAACGAAACCGCCTTTTTTACCAACCTAACCGGCTCATGGCAAATAATCGATAAGCCCATTATTGAAACCTGGCAAAAAGGCAACCACCCCGATACCGGTTTTACCGCACAAGTATTGGAAACCGTAGAAAATAAATTCCTGCTTCGCGAAACCATTTCCATTACCCATAAAAACGGAAAAACCTATTTCAATGCTTTGGTAAACCAACAAAATGCCGGCAATGCCATAACTTTTGAACTTACCCGAGTTGCGCCCAATGAGGCAGTTTTTGAAAACCCCACCCATAACTACCCGCAAAAAATTACCTACCAACTCAAAGATAATAACCAAACCCTTGTAACCGATATAAGCGGTAAAATGGACGGTGAAGAAAAACGTTTTACCTTTACGCATAAACGAAAAAAGTAACCCAAAAAACCCATTCGTTCTTATCAATTACGCCTTTTATGAAACGTATGCTGTTTTGGATACCCCGATTGCTGCCATTGGTAATGCTGGCAGCAGGGTATTGGTATGTGTGTGAGGTAAACGAAAACGGGTGCAGTTGCCTTGCCAAACCCGATATGCCCAAAGCCCTCACCATTACCGATGGCGACACCGTGCTGTTTAACCTACCCAACACCTTTATCCGCTTTCCCGAATCACAACCCAACCCGGTTTTACCTCCTGCCATACAAGAAACCTTACCCGCCGTAGCCCAATACCTCCAAAACAATCTAAACAAACAACTAAAAATTACCTGCCCTTACAGCCCAACCGAAAAAAATAATACCATTATGCCCGATTTGGGTTTGGCAAGGGCAGAAATGCTTAAACAAAAATTGGTTGCCAACGGCGCGCCCGAAGACCGCATACTGCTTGCCTCCGAGCCGGTGGCTGCACCTTTGTTTGTGCGCGATTATTTAGTGGGCGGCACACAGTTTACCTTTATGCCTAACCGGCTGCTCCCCTTTACCGTAGAAACCATGCTCCAAAACGACTCCGTTACGGTTTACTTTGAAGGTGGCACTACCCGATTTACCATGCCCGCCGAAACCCGCATTTACTTAGAAAACCTTCGACAGTACCTCCTCCAAAACCCGCTTTCAATCATACAACTTACAGGGCATACAGATAACCAAGATACCGATGAATATAATATCAATCTGGGACAAAACCGGTGCAATGTGCTTAAATCCTACATGATAGAATTGGGTTTGCCCGATAACCGCATCATCACCAAAAGTATGGGAGAGTTTGCTCCCGCCTACCCCAATACGTTAGAAGAAGGTAAAATGCGCAACCGGCGCGTGGTTATTAAAACCCTCCTTACTGCACCCTCGCCCAACCAATAATTAATCACTTGTTAAATACCCGCTTATGTTCCGTCAAATTGCCGATTTTTCTGCCGCTTGGAATGAGGAAACCAAAATGACCCTGCTCATTTTTAATGCCCTCACTAATGACTCCCTTGCCAAAGAAGTACACCCACATGTGCGCACCCTGGGACGCATAGCATGGCATATTACCCAAACCCTTACCGAAATGCCCCACAAAGCAGGACTACTGCCTGCCGATGACCTGCATGGTAAACCCCTGCCTCAAACCGTTGAACAGTTGGTGGCTGCCTACACCCAACATGCAGAGGCAGTTGCTAATGCCGTTGTTAATAACTGGACAGATGACGACCTTGCCACCACCATACCTATGTATGGCGAAACATGGACAAAAGGAACTACCCTGCACATTCTCATAGGGCACCAAGCCCACCACCGCGCCCAAATGACCGTAATCATGCGGCTTTTGGGGTTAAAAGTACCCGGCATTTATGGTCCTGCCCAAGAAGAATGGGGCGCTTGGGGTATGGAGCCGCCAACGGTGTAAAAAGAAACAATTTCGTTTACTTAACGCGAGGTTGGAATTATCAGCCTGCTCAAAGACTTACAGCAAAAGGTTTTCAAACAGGTGGGGGTATATTTCGGCGCGCTGCGCCTTGTTAATCGAGTATTTAACATGGTGGCTGCCTATATTTTGGTGCGCTACACCTGTGCATAACCAAAAATACCAATTTATGGGAGTTGGTGGGTAACACACATGGGGCAGCGCCCCTAAATCTTGGTAGCACAGAGCCAGCCCGTTTTGTTGATGGGCATAACCAAAGATACCAATTTATGGGAGTTGGTGGGTAACACACATGGGGCAGCGCCCCTAAATCTTGGTAGAACAGAGGCAGCCCGTTTTATTATCAGGTGCAGCGCACCGTCATTTGCTGCCGATTTAATGTAGCACAATGTAACCCTTACGCAGCCTTTACCCTATCGGGCGGGGTGCAGCCTCGGTTTGTGATGTATAGATTGAGCTATTCACCCCTGTTTTCAGCAAAAAGGGCACACAGATAGCGCAGATTAAACGGATAAACTCGGGTAAAATTGAATCATTTACCCAATTGAACCTTTAATTTTTAAAAAATCGGTGTTAATCAGCTCCATCCGTGTTATCCGTGTGCTAATTTTTGCCGGTTTTGCGCTCCTACCTTTGTGTACCGGTTTACATCAAACTCGGGTCACACCCATCGGGCGTTCATTTTAATTTCAACCTCACGTTAGTTTAGCCTTGAAATCCCAAAATCCCGATATTTTTACAAATCGGCACACATCAGTGTTATCCGTGTGCCAAGTGCTGCCGGTTTTGCTCACATACAAAACCCTTGTGTGCCATATATGTCTCCATATCGGGCTTATTTATTGTTTTTCAGATGCCAATTAATCCTCCAACCTCACGTTAACACCATATTTGCAAACCCCAACTCCGGCATAAAAGATTACTTAACCAACGTAACATTGCCTTTCAGCACCTTTTCGCTGCCGCCGGTGGCAAAGGTGTATCTAATTTGATACACATATACGCCCAATTCTTGTGCTTCGCCCTTGTAAGTACCGTTCCAGCCTTCGGCGGGGTTATCGGTTTCAAAAACAAGGTTACCCCAGCGGTTAAACACCTGCATACTAAACGAGCCAAGTTCGGCGCTGCTAAACACCCTAAACACCTCGTTTACCCCATCGCCATTGGGCGAAAAGGCATTGGGCGCTATCACCTTATCCACTGCCGGTAATACAATAACAGTAAAACTTACCGGCTCTGAGCAGGCATCGGTTGCCGAAACAGTGTATGTAGTGGTTTGGGTAGGCGTAACCACCGGATTAGGGCAATCGGTACAACTAAGCGATGGGTGGTTTTGCCAAATATACCCCAATGCTCCCGATGCTGTTAATTGGGTACTTTGCCCTTGCTGAATGTTAGATTGACCGGTTACACTCACCACCACTTGTGGCTGTATGGTTAGCAAGAGCGAGTCGGCAGCCATGTTGCCACAGGCATCTTGGGCAGTAATGTAAAGCATAAATGTGCCCGTTTGCGAAGGTGTAAAACCGGTAGATAGCGATGCAGGTGTGGTAAATACGCCATTGCCCGATGCCGTAGTCCAGTTTACCTCACCAAAACCCGATGTGAGCGTTCCGTTCAAATTGATGGTTTCTCCTTCACAAACCGTTATATCTGAGCCTGCCTCTACACCCACATTACTACCCGATATGTTGATGGTTACATTTGCCGTATCGGGGCAAACGCCTGCGGTAAGGTAGGTAATCACAAAAGAGCCGCCGCCCAATGCCGAGTTGAGGTCAATTTCGCCGGTGTTAAAATTAATGAGTAGCCCGCCCGATGCCGTAAAAGTACCGCCCGGTGTGGTTATGGAAACGGGTACCGGATTGGGTTCGCCAATGCAATAAGCAGTACTGCCATAAGCAAAACTTGGGTCATCGGCAGGTAGCTCGGTAAGCGTGGCAGCAATAGAGGCGCTTACGCATAAATCATTACCCGTTTCTACTGATTGGGCAGTATAGGTACCGGGAAGTGTTGGCACAAAGTTTTCGCCGGTGGCAATAGGTAATCCGGCGCTGTTGTACCATTGTATATAGGCATTGGCAGGAGCCGTTACCACAAAAGGCTGCGTATTTACCAATCCGGCACACACCGTAAGCGAACCGGCAACTACCACAGGCGGCGCAGGCGGCGTACAAGTGGTGCAGTCAATTACCGAAAGGCTGAAAGTTTGCACATCGGGACAAGCGCCGGCAGTAGTGTAGGTAACGGTAAAACTGCCCGCATTGGTAAAGGTAATTTCGCCCGATGCCGCATCAATGGTTAAGCCGCCCGATGCGGTAAATGTGCCCCCTGCTGCGCCGCTAATGGTAGGCAATGCCGCAGGGTCGGTAGCACAAAACTGGGCAGATGGGTAGGTAAAGGCAGCGCTCTCCTGTGGCAGTTGGGTAAGGGTAAAGGTAACTGCTGTGCTGGTACAAAGATTATTGCCGGTGAGCACTGCTTGGGCAGTGTAAGCGCCGGGAGTAGTGGGCACATAGGTCAAACCGTCTGCTACCGCAATACCGGCAGGGTTTGTCCATAACACATAGGTGCCGGCAACGGTAGTAGCCTCAAAAGCGGCAGTATTGGTTTGTCCTTCGCAAATAGTGAGGTTATCTGTAACAGGTATCGGCGGCGTTGGCGGCGTACAACCACACACAGCCGTAACCGTACCGGTTTGCATACAATCGGGGTTGCCATCGCCGTTGTTATCGGGTGCGCCGGCTACATAGGCGCGCCAGTCTGCCGTTTCGCCAAAAACCGGCGTAGGATTGGGCAAATTGACCGACCACGTTCCGTCAGTTTGCAAGTATTCAATCACCAGCAAATTGCCGCAATTGTCTTGCACCTGAAGCGAACAACCGCCAACCGGCGCTACCGTAGCAGGCGTAGGATAAACGCTGAGGTTGAGCGTACCGGCAGGCGCCGGTGCGCCCGATGTGCAAAGCAACGCTGCATAAACGGTAAAATTGGCTACGGCACAACCGCCCGGGTGCGCATAATCATCGGGCGTGAGTGGGTTGGTAAAAGCATCATCGGCAAACCATGCAAAACCGTTGGCAGTACCATCGGGGTCAGAAAAAACGATGCTTGATTCTAATGCGCTGAAATTAGGCGCATCGCCCGAACAAACCGATAAGTTGGCTGCCAATGGCGTTACTACCTGCGGACAAGCTCCGGCAGCACAACTGTACGTATAGGTAGCCGACCCGTTCATACACGTGCTGCCTGCATAAGTAACCTGCCATGTAGCAAAGTTATTGCCAACAACCGGCGCCGGTACCGATATGGGCGTAAGCAGGTAATTGGCACAAAGAGCCGTAGCAGTAGGCGGGTTTATACAATCGGAAGTATAAAGAACGTTTGCCGGATTAAACTCCGGAAAAACCGTAACGGTAAAAGTAGCCACATCGGCAAACCCGGGGTCGGTAGTGCAGGTAATGGTAGCCGCCACCGTTAATTGCAGCGGGTCGCAGTCCGCAACTGTAGGCGCTGTAAGGGCAATACTTTGTCCGCCACCCACAAAAATGCCATTAACCGTCCAATTGACCGAAGCCAATTCTACCGAGTTGGTTACACCTAAATTGAGGGTATAAGCCGCGCCACTGCAAACCTGGGTTTCGCTGCCCGGATTTAAGCCGGTAATAAACGGGCAATCAGACAAATTGCAATCAAAGTTGGCATCGTAAGTAGTAAAGGAGCAGGGTAAACCCAACAGCGCTGCTTCATTGCTGATTACCGTAAACGTTACTGCATCGGTATTGCCATTGATAAAAGTGGTTTGCACATTGCTGGGCGCAACCAAAAAATCGGTACAATTGGGCGTAGCCGTTAGCATACAACCGTTGGGGCTGGCAGTGATAACGGCAGTAGGCAGCGGATACCAAGTAACATTAACCGTTGCCGATGAAGCCACCACTGCGGGGTCGTTGGCACAATAAACGTTGTAGGTGTAGGTAAACACCTGCGGCGTGCAGTCGGTTATGTTTTCTTGTATGATTAAGTTGTCGGTAGTACCTATTACAGCGCCGTTGGGCGCTATCCACTCCACTCGGTCAAGGTTGAGTGCAGTAGTAACACTTGCGCTGAGGTTTACCTCACTTCCTGCACAAGCCACCTGATTTGCCGAAATAGTTTGTACCGCAGGACAGGCACAGTTGCTAAGCGTAACCGAAACAGCAATTGGTGCACTTTGGCAACCTGCCGCCGATACTTGGGTAACGGTGTATAGGTAAATACCCGATGCAGTAACCGTGGGCTGAAAACCGGTACCGGTTCCTGCTTCTGAGCCCGTCCATTCCAACGTATTGCCGGTGGTAGCTGTAACCAAAACGGGCGGCGGCGTACCGGCACAAAAATCATAACTTGGGTCAAGTACCGGTGCAAGCGGATTGGGCTGTACAGTAACGGTAAAAGGAACGAGCGCACTTTGGCAGCCGTTGGGGGCAGTAGCCTGAACGGTATAGTTGCCGCCGGCAGCAGGTGTAAAACTATTACCAAAACCCACCTGTACCCCGTTTAACAACCAAGTATAAGCATCGGTAGCATTAGGCTGTACGCTGATGGTGGGCAAGGGTTGCCCCTGGCATACAGTATCGGTAAACGGATTCAGTACCGGCGTATCCACCGTAGGACAAGTGCAGTTTAGCGTGCCGCTTGCCAGCACAGGAGGGCAGCCTCCGCTATCAGAAACCGATAGGGCATAGTTGGCGTTGTTAACAAAAGTACCGGTATAGGTGTTACCTACAATGGGAGTACCGTTTACCAAATAAGGTGGCGTTCCACCGGTAATGGTGAGGGTAACAGTATAATTGCTCAAATCTGCCGAGCAAACTGGATTGGCACTAACAGCAAGGGCATCGGAAAAAGTTACGGTTACCACATCAGAAGCAGTGCAAGTACCAGAGCCGGTTGTCCATGTAAAATCATATACGCCAGTATTGCTCACCAATACTTGTGTAGTAGGGCTGTTCGGATTATCAAAAGCTACGGCGCCACTACCGGCGTAGCTCCACAAACCGGTACCGCTTGCAGCAAGCGTAAAGGTGTTGCCACAGGCAGCAGCATCGGGTCCGGCATTGGCATTGGGGTTGTCGGTAAAAGTAATCTGCACCAAATCCTGCGTCATGCAAGGGTCGTCCACCGGTGTCCAAGCAAAGATATACACGCCGGTTTCCGAAACCGTTACACCGGTTTGTATGTTGGCGGGGTTGGCAAAAACCGCTGTGGCAGCGCCACTGGGCGCTGAAACCACCAGCCATGTACCCGGGTAAATAGTAAAGCCGCTCAGGTTGTAGGTAAGTCCACAAATAGCATCATCGGGTCCGGCATTGGTAGCGTTGCCTCCTACCGTTATGGTTTGGGTAGCGGTTGCAGCATTGGCACAAGGAGAAGTTGCCGGCACAGTATAAACAAGGGTGTAGTTACCCGGCGTTAATCCGGCGGGGTTAAACGTATTACCGGTTATGGCGGCAGGTGCATCGGGGCTGCTCCAATTACCTAAGGCAGGATTGCCCACTACCAATGTACTTAGGTTTAGGGTTGGGCTTCCGGCAGCATTACACAAAGCGCCTAATGGGGCGGTAATAGTAGCCGCCGGCGGAGCGGTAACGGTAATATTTTGGTTGGCAGAAAGATTGGGGCAGCCCGGCGCGCCGTTTACGGTGTAGGTAACGGTAAAAGCCCCACTCAATCCCGATGCGTTAAAAACGCTGCCGGTTAATGTGCCGGCGGGAGCATTAGTAGTCCAAGTTCCGCCGGGAGTAGTGGTGCCGGCTATAAGTAAGGTATTTAAATCGAGCGTAGCGCCGGCGCTGCCACAAAGTGCGGCAGGCGGATTAAAAGCAGCATTTTCAGTGCAACCTGCCGAACAGGTTATTACCGATATGGTTTGGGTAGTGGAAGCTGTATTACAAGGCGCTATACCCGGCACAGTATAAGTAAGCGTATAGGTAGCGTTATCGGGCAATCCTGTTGCGTTAAACACATTACCTGCACCAATAGAGCCTGCCGGAGCGGTGGTAGTCCATGTTCCGTTGGTATCGCCGGTTACTAAGTCATCAAGGTCAATGGTAGTGGCATTGCCAGATGCGGCATCGTTGCACAATTGGGCAACAGCGGGCGGCAAAGTGGCAGCATTGGGTGCGGGCAAAACAGCTATGTTGAGCGTATTGGGCAACACACACTGCCCCGCAACGGGTGTAAAGGTGAGAACGCTGTTACCAACCAAACTTGCCGGGTCAAAGGTATTGCCCGAAACGCCCGAACCACTCCACGTACCCGAAATGCCACTTTGAGTAGTATTGAGCGTTATGGGGGCATCAGTATTGCAAAAAGTGTTGGCGGGCGGATTGGATAGGGTTATGGGCGCGGCGGCGGTAACTGCTATCACAAAAGTATTGGGCTGGGCACATTGTGAGGCGGCGGGGGTAAATGTAAGGGTGATACTACCACTTTGTCCGGCAGGGTTAAACTGACCACCCGAAACACCGGCGCCACTCCATGTACCCGAAATGCCGTTTTGAGTGGGATTGAGGGTTACAAACGCAGCCGTATTGCACAAGGTAGCCGGCGGGGCATTAGTAATGGGCACCGGCGCAGTAGCCGTAACGGTTACAGCAGTTGAATTGGGCAAAGCGCACTGTCCGGCATCGGGGGTAAAACTGAGGGTAATAACGCCCGAAAGTCCGGCAGGATTAAACTGATTGCCCGAAACACCAATGCCACTCCAACTGCCCGATATGCCGCTTTGCGAAGTGTTTAAGGCTACCGGCGCATCGGCGCTGCAAAAAGTAGCAGTGGGAGGGCTGTTTAGTAGTGCCGCCACCGCCTGAGTAATGGTAATGGTAACGGTATTGGGCAATACACACTGCCCTACCGAAGGGTTGAAAGTGAGGGTAGCGGTTGGTGTGCCTATTCCCGATGGGTCAAATACATTGGCTACCACACCGGTGCCACTCCAAACACCCGATATTCCGTTTTGCATAGGATTTAAGGTTACCGGCGCTGCCGAACTACACAAGGCAGCAGGCGGCAAATCGGTGAGTGTGGCAGCAGCGGGTTGGTTTATTTGCACCGGTACCGATGCAGGCAAGGCGCACTGCCCAAAATCGGGCGTAAAGGTAAGCGTTACCGAAGGCGCAACAATGCCAGACGGATTGAATACATTACCCGATACACCCGTTCCTGCCCATGAGCCGGCAAATCCGCTCTGGGTAGCATTTAAAGCAACTGTTCCTGCCGTATTACATACTAAAACAGGCGGAGGGTTGCTGATAACCACCGGCGCAGCGGGTGTTATGTTTACCGTAGCCGTATTAGGCAAGGCACATTGTCCGGCAGCAGGAGCCGGGGTAAAGGTAAGCGTAAAACTGCCACTCAACCCGGCAGGGTCAAAAAGATTGCCCGATACACCCGTACCGCTCCATGCACCCGTTGAGCCCGATTGCGTAGTATTCAGTACAATAGGGTCAGCTAAACTGCATAGTGTAGTAGGCGGAGGGTTGCTTATTACCACCGGCGTGGCTGCCGTTACATTTGCATTGGCAGCATTGGGCAGGGCACATTGTCCGGCGGCGGGGGTAAAAGTAAGCGAAATAGCGCCACTCAACCCGGTCGGGTTAAATTGGTTGCCACCCGTAACGCCGGTGCCGCTCCATGTGCCGTTAATGCCGCTTTGGGTGGTAATAAGGGTAGCAACAGTGGCATTGCTGCAAATAAAATTGGGCGGTGGTGCGGTAATAGCAGTTGGTGTGGCAGCAGTTACGCTTACCGTAGCAGTATTGGGCAAGGCGCATTGTCCGGCAGTGGGCGTAAAAGTGAGGGTAATGTTGCCACTAAACCCTGCCGGATTAAACTGATTGCCCGATACACCCGTGCCGCTCCAGTTGCCCGATATGCCGCTTTGGGTGGCATTGAGCGCTATGGGCGCTGCCAGGCTGCACACCGTAGCGGGCGGGGCATTGCTGATTACCACCGCAGCAGCGGCGGTTACATTTACCGTAGCCGTATTGGGCAGCGCACATTGCCCGGCAGTGGGGGTAAAAGTGAGGATAATGCTGCCACTCAACCCTGCCGGATTAAACTGGTTGCCCGATACGCCGGTGCCGCTCCAGTTGCCCGATATGCCGCTTTGAGTAGTATTAAGCGCAATGGGAGCAGCCAAATTACACACAGTAGCGGGCGGGGCATTGCTGATTACCACCGCAGCAGCGGCAGTTACATTTACCGTAGCTGTATTGGGCAGCGCACATTGCCCGGCAGTGGGGGTAAAAGTGAGGATAATGCTGCCACTCAACCCTGCCGGATTAAACTGGTTGCCCGATACGCCGGTGCCGCTCCAGTTGCCCGATATGCCGCTTTGAGTAGTATTAAGCGCAATGGGAGCAGCCAAATTACACACAGTAGCGGGCGGGGCATTGTTGATTACTACCGGAGCAGGCACCTGTACAGTAATAGTAGTACTGGAAGATGAGGCACACTGCCCCGCACCGGGTCCAAAGGTGAGTGTTACATTACCGGCTAATCCGGCAGGATTAAACTGATTGCCCGATACGCCTGCTCCACTCCACGTGCCGGTTATGCCGTTTTGGGTGGTATTGAGTGGTAATGGCGCTGCATTGTTGCAAATAGAGCCAAGCGGAGCAATCACAACGGGCGTAGGCGGCGTAATGACTAAACTCACCGCTTGTGGTAATGAAGTACAACCCGGTCCTAAATGATTAATTACCGCATACACCGTAGTAGAACCCCCGGTAATTAACTGATTGCTTGGCGAGGCAGATTGTACCGTTAACCCTGCATTAAGAAACCAGGTTACCGGTTGCCCACTTCCGCCGGTAATGGTGTTATCAAGCAAAGTGAGGTCAAAAGTAGCTTGCCCGGGGGCAGTTTCGCACTGTGTAAGCGGACCGGCAGGAAAAATGGGCGGAGCAGCATTTATGGTAAGGATATTGTTAAAATTTTGAGTGCCAAAACAGCCGGTTACAGTATTGGTAACGGTAAGGCTGATGGAGTAGGTGCCGGCGTTGGGGATAGTAATGGTAGGCGCAACCCCTGTTGCATTAACCGTACCACCCGGTCCCGATATAGTCCATTGATAACCGGGTGCCGGTCCCACATTAGACGACCCTGCTGCCGATAAGGCAATGCTCTGCCCTACGCAGTAAGTAAACCCACCCGGAATACTTACACTCACGGTTGGGTTTTGGTTTACCGTAACTGTTACTTGTATGCGGTCGCTGTTGCAGTCTGTAGAATTTTGTACCCAATAAGAAGTAGTGGTTGTAGGCGCCGGATTGGGCGTAAAAGTGGTACCGCTGCCCAAAAGCGTAGAGCCAAACTCAGAGGTAAACCAACCGCTGTTGGCATCGCAATTGGTACAGGTAAAAGTGGGTGCAGGATTGCCATTACAGATGGTAAAGCCGGTTTGCACAATAACCGGAGCGGGCGGAGGCGTACAAAACTCGGCTACGGGTATGCATTGCCCACCATCATTACCATATCCTATTTGTCCGCCGGGTTGCAGGTTAATAAAAGCCCCATCGGCATCGCCGGGCGTAACGCCGTCGGTTAGCGTAAGGCTTTGTACATCATAATTAACATTGTAAACACAACCTCCAAAACTTAAACTAATGTACCGGATACAACCACAGGCAGTACAGCCATAGTTTTTAAACATGGGAATAGGACCCGGATAAGTGCCAAAAATTACATAAATGGGCGAAGCGCCACATAAACTGCTCAAATAACCGGCAGGCAAGGTACTGTAATTGGGACTACTCATCGGGAAAGCCATCACAATACCGTTTGGCGGGATATTGCCATTGAGTCCGCCGGGCGCCATAGCATCAACAAACACATTGCCCGATGGACAAGCGCCTACTAAGGCATTGAGTTGTGCTACGGCAGTGGCATTGCTGGTAAAAGAATTAACCTGACTGTTGATGGTACCGGCGGGGCACGATACGCTCAGGCTGGTGCCGGCACCGTTTACATTATAGGCGGTATTGCCCACCTGAAACATAAAATACTCATTAAAAGCCTCATTGCTGTTGTCGGGGCAGGCATTTATCATAAACATGAGTGGCGTGGGTGTAGTTGGTCCGCAGCCGGGGCTTTGCGTCCAGCCTTGGGCAATTAATGCGGCAGAGCAAAGGGACAGCAAAAAAGCAAAAAAAATTGATGAGGATTTCATACTTAAGGATTTGGGCTGGTAAAAACAGGAAATTAACATAATATCACCCATTTTGCTGCAAAAATACAGCTTTTTAGACAGTATTGAGGGTAAAATCGGTCAAAGTATGCAGCAGTGGGTCGTTTAACTTGCGGTTAAGCGTTGAGTGTCTTTTTACAAACTATTTTTACCCTCAAAACAAATAAATGGAACTTTTGGGTAGTAATACAGGTTATATTGAGTGTTATCCGTCAGCATTTTTTTTGGTGCAAACATTAAACGCCAAAACCCTAAAATTGTCTGATAGTTACAAGAAGAGAAAGTTCTTTACCAATATGGGGCTGACCGGCTTTGACAGGAAAGTAGTCGGTAAGTAAGCATGCCGAGCTTCCGTTGTACTGGCTCGTAAATATCAGCGCAGCAGCCATAAATGGCAACACTTCTTATCAATTGGCAGCCTAATCGGGACGATTTGGCTCCTTTAATCTCCCGCTTGCACGTCTCTGCCCAATAGGCGTTGCGGTTGAGGTTTCATCAAAAAAATTGGGATAGCGCTCGCAGGTTCCTCGATGCGGGTGCGAAATTAACCGGGGGTAAGGAATCGGTTGGTTAGCGTTGTTCCTGCCGGTTCACCAAAATCAATACAGCGATAAGCATGTAGAAAGCTTATTGAACCTTTATCTGGACGAGGGTTCGAATCCCTCCAGCTCCACCTTATAAAAAGCCTGCCTCCAATAGCTTCGGAGGCAGGCTTTTTTGTTTTTTTTACCATTTCTTACTGTTTGTTGCCGGTATGCAGGTTAGCGCACTAACAGTTTACCTATGCCCTGTTCGGTTTGTACTACATACAAACCCTTTGCCCAGTTGACAACATCTATTTCGGCAATACCGTCAGTATGGGTTTGGTAAACCACCTGCCCTAAGGTATTTACAACAGTAATCAGTTGCTCTTTAACAACCTCAATGTGTACCCTGCCCGATGCCGGATTGGGGTAAATAGTAAGGGGTAAATTGGGCGAAGTGGCGGGGTTTATACCCACTTGATTTGGGGTGTTGTTTGCGCCAAAGGTGGGGTGTTGCATGGCAAAACTGCCCGTGCCGTTGGGTACTCGGGCATAACCCATATCGGTTTGTTGTGCACCAAAGGTTACTTCATCGGCAATGGTTAAATCGGGGCGAACCAAATACAGCATCTCCCCACTTGCCATGAGTTTAAAATTGGCGTGGTACATGCCTTGGCTACCATCTTCATCTGCCCACACTATCATATAACCATCGGGCGGTATAAACGACCCCTCGGGAAAAGTCCACTTGGTAAGGTTGTTGGCATCATCGGTAAGATGCCAGCCGCTGAGGTCAGTAGGCGTATCGGCATTGTTATACAGTTCTACCCAGTCATCGTAATCGCCAAATTCATCGGGCATGGTGGCAGCGTTATCAGCCATCAGCTCGTTTAAAACCACCGGTGCGGGCACAAATGCCGATATGTTTACGCGGTAGGTAAACACATCGTGTTCAGCGCCCGGGGGCATATAAGTAGCTGTTTTGGGTGTGTTGTTGGCTATGGCTTCTATGTAGTAGCGCACACGGGTGCCATTCGGAAAACCGGCTATGGTTTGCCCGTAAATGCCATCGGCGGCAGCGCCGTCGTTGTGCAAACCATCGTCAAACATCTCTAATTTGTCAAATGAGCCTACATAACCGGTGGCATAATATAGCCAAACTTTAAACACACCCAAAGCGCCGCTAACAGCAGCAGTAACGTTTACCGTTTGTCCGGCATCGGGTGCAAGGTATGGTATGTTGTTGGAATAATACACCACTTCGCCTATGGTTAAACCGGTTGCATTTACCTCTGCATTGGCATTAAGGTTGTTTCGGCGGGTTTGGATAAAGTTTTTAAGTACGTTTTTTTCGTTGTTAAACGCCGTGTAGGAGTAGAGTTTTTTGGTGTCGTTTTGTACCTGAGTATTGATGAGGTTGTAGTAGTATTCTATTCGTTCATCGGCTTGGGTTTGCTCAAGGCTTTGGGCAATAATGGTTCTAACATGAGCTAAATAGCGCTGGCGCAGTTCGGGCACAGCCAACAGGCGGTTTAGCAGGGCAAATTTTACGTCATCGGCGTGGTAAAACGGGCTCCAGTTAGCGTTGTTCATTTTCATACAGGTATTGGCATCGTATTCCTGCGGCACAATTCTGCCGGTTTCGGGCTCGTAATAAACATAGTAATCCATACCGCCTTTATGGGCATAACTATCATCATCGGCAAAGATGATTTCGTGAGCCAAAAACCAAAGGGTTCGGTCAATATCTAAGTGATTTTTGAGTGTTTCGGACAAGGTGGCAAGGGGCGGGTTGTTCAGCTCATTGCAGGTATTAACCAAATCGTCCCATGGGTTGGGCTTGTGGGCTTTTTTAAGCACATAGTAACCCTTGTAAACGGTGGTATCCCAGCCCAGCCAGTTTAGGGAGGAAAATCCGGCGCCAAAACCGCCACCCGGTCCGCCTGGTCCGCTGCTCACGGTTTTAAGGGCGCGCCAGTTGGTGCCGTTTTTGCTCATAAACCACTCGCCATAAAAATCCATGTTTAGCTGTTGCACATTGGGGTAAATGCCCCAGTTTTCGCCGTTTATGAGCAACTGCACGTAATTGGCTTTGGCGCACGGAATATGTCGGCGGTTAAAATGGTAATACAGCGCCTCGCGCATAAAAGAGGCATCTTCAAAAGCGTTGTTGAGGTTAAAGGTTTTGTAACCGCCGTAGTTTTGGTCTTGGTCTTGGTAATCAAGGCTAATGTTGAACGATTTTTTTTGTGAGGCGGTAGTGTTCATGTACGAGGTTTGCCCTTTAAACCTTACGCCCACCGGATAGGGCAACGTGTAGCCGTTTATGGTTAGGGTGGCAGGCAAATCGGTGTTTAATGAGGCGTTGGCTAAGAGTAAGTTCCAATAGTTGGGTTGCGAAAAAGTGAGTTCAAAAGTGTTAATAACCGACTCATCGTAAAAGCCCGATGTGGTGTTGTTGCCGGTTGTAAGGCGCAGTCCGTCTTGAGAAATGCTCATTTCTAAAGGCAGGCTTTGGGCGTATAATTGCCAAATACCTGTTTGCAGCAGCAAAAAGCAGGCTGCCAAGCGTAAAAAATTGCCGTTCATAGTGTTAAGTAAGGAGGTTAAAAATTTGGTTTGCGCTGTATATATTTCGCTTTGGCAAGTTTAAAAGATAATGACCGTAACATAAAAGCCACAAATGCATAGAATAAAAAGGAATTGGAGGCAACTACACCAATTAACCAACGTACCCGTACACGAAGAGATGGTCAATTCAGTAATAATTGTAAGCTATTGGTTAGTCTTTTATCTTGCCATTCTGAAAATGGGCGTTAAGAAAATCGGAACGGAGGGCGATAAGCAGGCGGCGCGTCAAACGCCCCGATAAATGTTGTTGCTGAAAAACAAAAGCTGCCGGCGTTTGCCTTGGCGCATGCCGCCCGCAGTGCAGATTTTTAGTCCGATTTTCAGGCAGGCTTGATTTTTTGCTGTTTTTTTATCAAGAAAAAAGTAGATAAGGTTAAAAGTTGAACGACAGTTGAAGTTAGGAGTAGATTATTAGCTGTGCATTATTTGGAATGGAAAAGCAATTTGCACACCGAAAAATCGGGCAATTATTAAGGGTTAATTACAATTGACCTTCTCTGCCCGTACACGGTCTAAATTGATGAGTGTAAAAAATAAATGCCATACAATTATTGTGGCTAATAAGTTGCCACGTTTGACATGATATAATACAAAGGTAAGGTTTTGCAAGATAAAATTTCCACCTTGTGGCAACTAACCTTTTTTTACTTTGGTTGTTGATGCCGTAAGAGCCGATTTTTCACTTATTTTGCACCCCGAAAAGCCACAACAATTGTTTAGACCATTGGGTATCCGGTTTTATTTCCTAACCCGATGTGGACAAAACTTTTTTACAATCCCCCCAAAAACCATCAAACGTGTTAAGAGAAGCCTATATTTTTGATGCCATAAGGACCCCGCGCGGACGGGGTAAAAAAAGCGGGTCGCTGTATGAGGTAAAACCCATTGACCTATTGGCTACCCTGTACCAAAACCTTCAGCAACGCTACAACCTAAACACACAGGAAGTAGATGATGTAGTACTGGGTTGTGTAACGCCTATTGGAGAGCAAGGCGCTGATATAGCCAAAACATCGGTATTATATGCCGGCTGGAGCCAAACCATAGGTGGTATGCAGTTGAACAGGTTCTGCGCATCGGGTTTAGAGGCGGTTAATTTAGCTGCCATGAAAATACGCTCCGGTTGGGAAGATTTGGTAGTAGCCGGGGGCGTTGAGTCAATGTCGCGCCTGCCTATGGGCAGCGATGGCGGCGCATGGATTACCGACCCCGAGGTGAACCGCCGGCTGGGTTTTGTGCCGCAGGGCATTAGCGCCGATTTGATTGCTACCCGCGAAGGGTTTACCCGGCAAATGGTAGATGCTTATGCCCTACAATCGCAACAGCGCGCCACACATGCTGCCAAAAATGATTATTTTGCCCGATCTATAGTGCCCGTACACGACCAAAACGGGCTGCTAATTTTGGCGCACGATGAACATATAAGACCCGATACTACCATGGAAACTCTTGCCACTTTACCTCCCTCTTTTGCCATGCTGGGCGAGCTGGGTTTTGATGCCGTAGCCATGCTGCACTACCCCGAAGTAGAAAACATTAACCACATACATACGGCAGGCAACTCATCGGGTATTGTTGATGGCGCAGCTTTGGTATTGGTGGGTAGCAAAGCAAAAGGCGAAGCTCTGGGGTTAAAACCCCGCGCCCGAATTGTAGCCACCGCCGTAGTTGCCGATGAGCCCACCATTATGCTGCAAGGTCCTACACCTGCCAGCCGAAAAGCCCTGTCAAAAGCCGGTATGTTGGCAAAAGATATTGACCTTTGGGAAATGAACGAAGCCTTTGCCGCCGCAGTACTCAAGTTTCAGCGCGATATGGATATACCCGATGACCGGCTCAATGTAAACGGTGGCGCTATTGCTATGGGGCACCCGCTGGGCGCTACCGGCGCTATGCTGGTGGGCACCGTTCTTGATGAACTGGAACGCCAAAACCTACAAACTGCCCTTATTACCCTTTGTGTGGGCGGCGGCATGGGTGTGGCTACCATTATTGAGCGGGTGTAATGATTGTAGGTTGCGGATTGTTTGGATTACAGATGCAGAAAATGCACTCATCACCCATAAAAGATGTGCAACCATATACCCCTCGTAATTCCTAATTCCTAATTTGCCCCCTTTGCCACCGCCTATAACCATGCTCCGATTATTTACCGCCATAGCCATACCAACTGCCATAAAAAAACAAATTGCCGCCGCCCTTGTCCCCTACCCTGCCGAAAAATGGATACCGGCAGCCAACTGGCATGTTACGGTGTTTTTTTTGGGCAATACCTCGCCCGATAACCTACCCCTGCTAAACCGAAATTTACAGGCTATAACCCGCCATACACCACCTTTTACCTTGCAGTTTAAGCAGGTAGAAGCCCGTTTGCAACCAGACAGAGCGCCTATGGTTTGGATTTCGTTTTACCCCAACGAAATTTTTACCGAACTTGCCTCGCTCATAGGCGAGGTTTCCGGAAGGGAGCCCGATTATGATTTTGTGCCCCACCTTACCCTGCTCCGTCTTCCCAATACCGCCAAACAAGACGCAAAAGCTAAATCCCTTGCAAAAATGCACTTGCCGCCTTTTTTGCTGCCCATAACCCAAATAGAGTTATGGCAATCGGAACAATCCGAAAACCGCCGTATTTACACCGCACTCCAAAAATTTGATTTGGAGGGGTAAAAGAGCCAAATGGCAGCAGATACATGTAGGGGGTTGGCAAAGGTAAATGAATACCGGCAACACTAAGTTCTGTATTTAAGGAGCACCAACCGCATAAAAATTTCCCAATAACAACCAACCAACTACCACTCAGCCGACTCATCAATACGGAATACCTCTGTCATTTCGGTGAGTAGTGGTTGTAAGTATTCGGTATGGTAGCCATGTCGTCCGCCGTAAACAGGTGTAAGCGTTGCTGTATCGGGCAGTTTGAGCTGCGTTTGGTTTATGATGCCTTCTATGGTTTGCAGCCATTGGGTTTTCAGAGCTTCCTCGCCTATGAAAATGCCTTCTTGCACAAGTGTTGCCTCGTGTTTACCCGGTTCAAACATACCCAAGGCAAAAGGCATCAGCTCATTTAAGGAGGATTGGAGCCGGGCTTTGGCTTCTTCGGTGGCATTGCCCAATTGTTTTACCCATGTATTGGCATGGAGGATATGGTATTTTAACTCGCCTATTATTTTACCTGCCAACTGTGCCAAGGGTAAAAAGGCAGATTTTGTGAGGGCTTGGTAGCGCAGCATTTCGGCATGGTCAAAAAGAAAGTGCCGGATAAGGCTAAAATCGTACTCGCCATTAGGCAGCTCTACCAAATGACAACAGGTAAACGCTGTTTCCTTTCGGGTAAAACCTATCACATCGGGGTTGGGTTCGGCAAGGTGTTCGTGCAGTAAAGTGTAAGCCGCCAAGGCATGACCAATCTGATCTTGTGCTATGGAAGAAAAGGAAATATCTTCTTCTAAGGTAGGGGCGAGCCCTGTCCATTCCGAATTTCTGTGCCCCATAATAAAGGCATCGTCGCCCATTTTATAGAGCAGTTCTTTTATAGCTTCTGCATGTTTCATGTATAAAGTAATTAATGGGTGTTGGTTATTTTATTCTTCTTCGGCAGCTTTTTGTTTTTGGCTTTTTTTGTAGGCGGTAATTTTATCGCTCACTTTAAAGCCGCCCGGATTGCGGTATTTTTTTTCGCTATTATCGGCAAACATATCAGCATCTTCGGTATCAAGTGCAAAAACGTTGCTGGTTTTTACCACCCATATATTATGGCAAACACCACGGCGAGCAAATTGTTCTTTGGCAAAAATGAGCGCCATATCATGGTCGGCAGCATGAAGCGAGCCTGCATGGGTATGGTGTCCGCCACGTTTGGCTTGAATAAAAACTTCGTAGGTTTCCCAGTGCTGGTGCGGTTGTATGCCTTCGGCTTGGGCAGTTTTCACCAAATCAAGTCTATTGATACGGGGGTCTAATGATGACATGGTTAAGAGATTTATTGGTGGAAAATGGTAAACTATGTTTGCAGCAAACTAAGCCAAATGACTATACGCAAAAAAACACTTAGTTTAATTTGCAAATCTGCAAGAAAACAGACACCGGCAATCAAAGGTGTAGCGTATGGCACAAAGGTAGTTAAAAATCGGGATAAAATAACCCCCAAACAAGTTTGCCTAATGTTGGTTATGTTTGGTTATCCTAACAACAAAAATTTACCCCGATGAGGGTAAATCTCATCGGGGTATAGTACCGTTATGAAAAGGAACAATTTCGTTATTTTGCAATAAACAATCGTTTTTGCACTTGCTCACCCCATTCAGGCACACTCAACCTACAAAAATACATGCCGCCGGGTAGCGCATCGGGATTAAATATAAGCGTTTGTGGCGTTTCGGCATCGGCAAAACCCTCAAATAAAGAGGTAACCAATTTTCCGTTCAGGTCATAAACCGTTACCACAGCAAAACCTGCATCGGGCAAGCTAAAAGAGATAGCGGTTTGCCCCGATGTTGGATTGGGGTAAATTTGCATAGCTTCTTCTTGCAGCGTCAAATCTAAGGTTTTGGTTCTGCCCCTGTGTTGTTTGGGTACCCAGTACCACCCAAAAACCTGCTGTTCATCGCCGGTGCTGATTACCCCGTCGGGTCCACAGTCGGTTACGGTAACAATGTACCAGCCGGCAGGCAAGTTAGTAATGGTGGAGCTGTTCACATTGCCCGATGGCACCCAGTTAGCCGGTCCAGCCCAGGCATAACTATATGGCGTACCGCCACAGGGATTTCCGCCTGCTGCGGTTATAGTGATAGCACCGTTGAAACTACCACTGTCGGAGATAATGTTGCTGGAAACGATGTTTAGCTGTCCGCCTGTGCCCGGAGCGGGCGGATTGTTGAGTACAACACCACTGCCGCAAAAACTGTTATCAGAAATGGTTACACTCCATGTGGCATTGGCAGCATATACTACGGTAATCTGACCTGGTCCGGTTTGGGTATGCTGTACATAGCCATTGGTATTCCAGTTAAAGTTAATGGGCGCTACGCCGTTGGTGTAATTTACGGTAGCCACATTGTAAAAAACAGGTCCTATGGCTGTGGGTGACATGGGCGTAACTGAGGCGTTTAACCCTGCTGTATTATTAACCGTTACGGTAAACGAACAAGAAGCCGACAATCCGGTGGCTGCCGTTACGGTAAAGGTGTTAGTGGTAGTGCCCACAGGGAAGGTAAACCCGCTGGGTAAACCCGCTGTTTGGGTGGTAGTAGAACCCGTACAACTATCGCTGCCCGAGGGGGGCACATATATTACTTGTGCGCCGCAAATGCCGGGTGAGTTGTTTACAGAAATGTTTGCAGGACAGGTAATGGTGGGGCTTTCGTTGTAAACCACCGTTACATCAAAGGTGCAAATTTGCTGCCCGCCCGGTCCTGTTACCGAAAATACATTCGTAGTAGTACCGAGCGGAAAAGTAGCGCCACTGGGTAATCCTACAAGTTGGGTTGCAGGTGTACCCCCTCCGCCTGCGCAGTTATCGCCAGAAGTGGGCGTAAGGTAGGTTACTACAGCGCCGCAAATACCGGTATTATTATTGACCGTTAAGTTGTTAGGGCAGGTAAGTGTGGGCGTAGTAGCGCTGTTTACCGTTACGGTAAAAGTGCAGTTGGCTGTTTGCCCATTGGCTGCGGTTACGGTAAAACTGTTTGCAGTAGTGCCTATCGGGAAATTAGCGCCACTGGCTAAACCTGCTGTTTGCTGGGTAGATGCACCCGGGCAATTATCTGTACCAACAGGCGTAGCATACGTTACAGCAGCAAAACAGTTATTGCCCGATGCATTAACCGTAACACTGTTGGGGCAATTAATAGTGGGCGCTTGGGTGTCGTTTACAGTTACAGTGAATGAACAATTTGCCGATTGACTGCCCGAAGTTACCGTAAATGTATTGGTAGTGATGCCTACAGGAAAAACCGAACCGCTTGCCAAACCTGTTGTTTGGTTAGTAGCCGGTGTGCCACAGGCATCTTGCCCTACCGGTGTTATGTAAGAAACAGTAGCCCCACAAGCTCCGCCGGTAGTGCCGGCTGTGATGTTGCTGGGGCAAGTAATGGTGGGTGTTCCCCCACCCGATACAGTTACGGTAACCTCATCAGTAGCGGAGCAACCACCGGCTAATACGGTAAGTGTGTAAGTGGTAGTAGCGCTGGGCGAGGCTACCGGATTAGCTATATTGGGATTACTCAAACCGGTACCGGGCGACCACTGATAAGTAACCGGTATGCTTATATTGCCCGATATAACAATATCGTCTATGTACCAGTTGTCAATATTATACACATTGCCATCAAACAAAAACCGAAAATAAAAAAACTGACCTGCCAAAGCATTTAAATTCACATTTACCGTAGCAGGACCCACATTTGCGCTTGGTGATAATGTCCAAACATCAGTCCAGGTATTCTGATTTGTTGATGTTTGCACTTTTAGGTTATAGGTGCCAGCAAAATGATCTACAAAGTGTTTGAATGACAGGTTGAGGGTTGTTGCATTAACAGCATCTATAACAGGCGAGCTTGCCCACGCAAAAACCGGAGTGGGATCGGTACCCGTAAACCATTGAAACAACATTTCATCGGGGGTGCCTCCCGCAAAATTAGTAGCGCTGATAGCCCACCTGTTGGCATCATTGGTAATAAAATTGGCAAAATCAGCAAAAGTATTTGCGGTAAACAGGTTTTGATTGCCCGATGGCACATTAACCGTAGCATTTAAGGTGGTACTGCCACTACAACCAATGTTCACATCGGGTCCGGCACTGATTATGGGCGGCATACAATAAACTATACGTATCAATCCTGGGGCGCCTCCGCCGCCTGGTTGATTGGAACAAAAAACACAAACAGCAGCTTTTTTACCGCCGCCGCCGCCGGCACCATACACGTTACCTGCCCCACCTCCTCCTTCCGAGCCGGTACCATTGCCGCCGTTGCCACCTAACTGCGAGCCACCGGTGCCACCGGCACCACCCGTACCGCCGTTCAAACACAAGCCGGAACCCTGCACACCATTTGAGCCATTACTGCCGGGGTTATCCGTACCGGCACCGCCGCCGCCGCCGCCTGCTGCATGGCAATTCCCGGCACCGGTTCCGTTACCACCGTTGCCGCCGTTTCGGGTTACTACATTACCTATGCTTTGCGAGGCTTGCCCACCCTGTGCTCCGGTTGAGCTGCTGTTTGATACACCCAAACCACCCTTTGCCAGTACGGTGGTTGTTGAACCAAACCAAGTATCGCCGCCGTTTTTATTGTTAGATGCCTCGGTGCCGCCGCTACCTCCTGCTCCAACTGAGTAACTAAAAGTTTGACCTGGTGTTACCGTAAGGTTACTCTTGGCAAAAGCGCCGCCGCCACCGCCGCCGCAACCGCGTCCGTCTTGGGCAGAAAAGCCGCCACCACCACCGCCACCCCAGCACTCTACCTTTAATGAGGTAACGCCGGCAGGCACGGTAAAAGTGCCGGTACCATTTAATAAAACAGTTTGGGATTGCGCTCTCGTTTCGTGCAAAGCAAAAAAATGTGACACCAAAAAGACCAGCAAAACAAACATGCCCCACTGTTCAAATTTGCTTAGTGTTGCAAGGGTAGTGTACCTGAAAAGTACTGTTGTGTACAAATGTTTCATAGTAGTTTAGTTTAGGTAAAATGTAGTTTGTAAATTGTTCACGGAGGTCATCAATTTTATCGGCTAAAAATAAGGATATTCCAATTCTTTTTTAACATTTGCCACAAAAAAAATGATTTTTGCTCCAATGATGACATAAAAAAAGTCCTTGCAACAACATTGCCGCAAGGACTTTTTTGGCTCTTTATGATTTTAGTTGAGGAATATAGTTTTTTCCCAATACGAAGCGTACT
>ERZ761610.570-NODE-570-length-27697-cov-16.920881_pt1 | contig 27697 bp, 24 predicted proteins | sample MGYA00512164_ERZ761610 | MGnify/ENA primary metagenome ERZ761610 (study PRJEB28899, sample SAMN02850038) | bioreactor sludge metagenome | biome: EBPR Sludge; feature: EBPR Bioreactor; material: flocular biomat | place: Australia: Thorneside Wastwater Treatment...
TGCTGTTTAATTAAGCGCCCTAGAAATTCTAACATATTCTTCTGGTGATATTTCTTCTGGTCTCTTTTTTAAGTCAATATTCGCAGCTTTCAATATTTCCTCTGCCTTATCATTAAATATTGGTTCAACTGCATTCTTGATTGTTTTACGGCGCATTAAAAATGCCTGTTTAACCACTTTTTTCATTTTGGGAATATCAGCATCATAAAGAGGTTTTTCATGTGGTTTTAGGGATATAACTGATGAATATACCTTGGGCTGAGGAAAAAACACTGACGGGGGAACATCAAATAATTTTTCACATTTACATAGTATATACGAAATTACAGAAATACGTGAATATTGCTCATCATTGGTGTTAGCGCATATTCTTTCGGCAACTTCTTTCTGGTACATCAGGGTTAACGAATCAAAAATATTAATATTATTATACCATTTAAAAAGTAACTCAGTACCAATATTATAAGGAAGATTTGCAATTACTTTTAAATTTTTACCCAGTAATCTAAAATCAAAATTCAGGGCGTCTTCATTGATAATTTCCAATTTGCCATCTGCTATTTCCACTAATTGCTGCAAAATTGGCAGGCAACGCTCGTCCTTTTCAATTACATATAGTTTTTTAGGGTTAGATAATAATATTGAACGAGTTAAACTTCCTGCGCCTCCGCCTATTTCAACTACTATATTATCCTGAATTGGTTCTGCATAGCGCACTATTTTATTGGTAACGTTAAGGTCAAAAATGAAATTTTGACCAAGGTTTTTCTTAGTAAAGAAGCCATGCTCTTTCAATATGTCACTTATTGATGGCAGATTTAGTATTTTTTCCCGCATTACTTAATTTATCTTTTTTCAAAATCTATTCTTGGGTCAACCAGCATGTAAACTATATCACCTATCAAGTTCATAATTAAACCAAGAATGGTAAAAATGAATAAAGACCCAAAAATAAGCGGATAATCCCTTGATATTGTTGCCTCAAATGAGAGTAGACCTAAACCATCAAGAGAAAATATTATTTCAATTAAAAATGAGCCTGTAAATAAAATCCCTACAAAAGCAGATGGAAAGCCAGCAATAACTATTAACATGGCATTTCTGAAAATATGCCCATATAGAACCTTCCTTTCACCACACCCTTTTGCCCTTGCTGTAAGTACATATTGTTTTGATATCTCCTCAAGAAAAGAGTTTTTGCAAAGCATAGTAAGGCTGGCAAAACCCCCTATTGCCATTGCGGTTACAGGTAAAGCAATATGCCATAAATAGTCAGCTATCTGTTGATACCACGGTAAGAATTCAAAATTATCTGAAGTTAAGCCCCGCAAGGGAAATATCTGCCAGAATGACCCCCCAGCAAACATAACAATAAGAAAAACTGCAAATAGGAATGATGGTATAGCGTAGCCAATTATTATTATGAAACTGCTTACAACATCAAAACTTGAGCCGTCTTTTATCGCCTTTTTTATACCCAGTGGAATGGATATCAGGTAGGTTATCAGGGTTGTCCACAAACCTAATGAAATGGAAACAGGCAGCTTATCCTTAATCAGCTCAATAACATTTTTATCGCGGTAAAAGCTTTTATCAAATTTAAATGTTATAAAATTCATCACCATGGTAAAGAATCTCTCCCCTGTAGATTTATCAAAACCATATATCTTTTCTATGCGCTTTATAATGTCTGGATCAATTCCTTGTGCGCCGCGATAAGAGGTATTAAAATTATTAGAAAAAAAACTTTGCTGGTTATTACTACCAGAAAAATCCTTCCCACCAGAAGTAAATCTTTCTGAAAAACCCGAATCCATTCCCTTCATTCTGGATATGGCCTGTTCAACTGGTCCGCCAGGTGCAGCCTGAATTATTGCAAAATTAACAATTATAACACCAAAAAGTGTAGGTATAATCAGTAATAATCTTTTTAAAATATAGCTAAACACAAGAATTTATATATTATTAGGGTATAAATTATTTACCAAATTTTTAAATTATGATCAGTAAGATAATTACCATATTATCTTCTTTAGTACTTTTTACAGTATTTATTTTTCTTTTCAAATTTTCTATTCCTCCTGTTGAGGAATACTTCTCTTCTAAGGAAAGTAAGGATATTGTTGATATAAAGACTGAGCGGTTTTTAAACAGGCTTTCTTTTGAAGACAGAGAAGCACTTATGAAACTTCCCTGCGATAAAAGAACTGACAGGGAAATATGCAACAGGGCAGATAAGATGCTCGGAATAATTAAAGAGGAGATAGGAAATAATGCCATCACCTATTTGAGCCTGTTTAATGGAAAGGGGATAAATCTTTTTGATAATTCAAGGCTTAGCTCCAAATATTTTTCCTTGTTCAATAAAGCCCTTGAGAGCGGAAGCCTTTTTGCTATTGAAAAGGATATTACCGATGAATCAAAATATAATACTATTTACATACGAGGATTGAAAGAGAGTACAGAGAAGAAACTTGATACTGATATTTACATAATATCTATCATAGACTCGGAAACACTAAAACCGCATCCTCTAAAATACTCCATGATTATTGGGGCAGCGTTCCTGTTACCTTTTTTATTTATTGTTCTGTTCTCTTTAAAAAGCATAAATTATTCTAAAAATCTGGCCAGAAAATTTGAGGAGGATAATGAAAATCTTTTAAATGAAGTTGAGAAGCTTAAGCGTGAGAATATCCAGCAATCTAATTTTCTGGCAAATTTCACTCATGAACTTAGAACGCCGCTTAATTCAATAATTGGCTTCTCTGGATTACTAAAAGACCAGACACTAGGACAGCTTGGTAACGCTGAATATATAAAATACTCCGAAGATATAAATAACGCTGGCATACATCTTTTGAGCCTTATCAATGATATTTTAGATTATACTAAAGCAGAAGTTGGCAGGCTAAAAGTAAATGTTGCAGAAGTTGATATTGTAAAAGTGATTAGGCAATGCTTGGCAATTGTTGCGCCTAGGGCATCAGAGTCTGGTGTGGAGCTTTTGCAAAGCATTGCAGATGAACATGTCATTGTAAAAATTGACCAGAAACGGATAAAACAGATTATCCTTAACCTGCTTTCAAACTCTGTCAAATTCACCCCGGAGGGGGGCAGTGTTACAGTTGCAGTTTTTCCTGATGTAAGAGGGGAAAGAATATATATAGAGGTGAAAGATACAGGCGTTGGCATTGCAGAAAAAGATATACCAACCGTTATGTCATTATTTGGACAGGCAGAATCAGACCTGAACAGAAAATATGAAGGCACTGGCATTGGGCTACCATTCTCTAAAAAACTTACTAATATGCTCGGCGGAACATTTGAGCTTTCAAGCAAGCAAGGCGTGGGAACAAGAGTAACGCTTGGCTTTCCTTTCGATAAAAAGCTCAATGCAGAATTTATTGAAATGGTAAAAGGTTAAAATTTTTCTAAACTTTCTATTTACTCTTTTTTATTAGAGGTCTAATTTCAGTGAAAATATAGAATTTTCAAAATTAGAATTATGATATCAGCACTACAGAAACAGGAATTAAAAGAGCTAAAAGAGCAGAAATTTCAAACCAGAAGGGCAACGGTTGATGCTGTTGAAGAAATATTATTTGAACCAATACCTATACTTGACCATGGCTTTGTAAGGGTAATTGACTATATGGGTGATGACTCAGCCATTGTTCAGGCGGCGCGGGTTTCATATGGCAAAGGTACTAAGCAGGTAAATCAGGATAAGGGGCTTATATATTACCTGATGCGCCATTGGCATACTACACCGTTTGAAATGTGTGAAATAAAATTTCATATTAAACTACCAATATTCGTTGCCCGCCAGTGGATACGCCATAGAACAGCAAACGTGAATGAATATTCCGCACGTTATTCAATAATGGATAAGGAATTTTATATTCCTAAAAATGAGCATCTTGCACCGCAATCAACTCAAAATCATCAGGGCAGAAGCGAGGGAAAGCCTTTAACTGGCAAGGAGGCAGAAAGGGTACTTGATATACTGAAGCAGGATTCATTGCAGTGCTATAGCCACTATGAAGAGTTGTTAAATCAAACACCAGATGGTAATGTTATTGATGAAAGCAGAAGCGGTTTAGCACGTGAACTTGCCCGTATGAACCTGACCATGAATTATTATACACAATGGTACTGGAAAGTTGACCTGCATAATTTAATGCATTTTTTAATGCTTCGTGCAGACAGCCATGCCCAATATGAAATAAGGGTTTATGCGGATGCCATGATAGATGTAATGAGAAAATGGTGCCCGCTTGCCTGCGGTGCTTTTGAGGAATATCGCCAAGGTGCTGCTCATCTTTCCAAGTCTGGCGTGGAAGTGGTAAAAAAAATAATTAAGGGTGAGAAAGTTACTCAGGAAAATTCTGGCATGGGCAAAAGAGAATGGGAAGAATTTGAAGCTAAGTTCTTGTGATCGCTCATATTATTGCTTCTTTAAGCAATTTCTTATCTATGCATTAATGTGGTTCGTTTGAACCTTTAAGAGATGTTTTTATTGTACATCAAACCTAATTCTTATATCAAGCTAAAAATATTCATAACAAAATATGCAAAAAATACAACCCATACGCGGCACACGGGATTATTTCGGGGAAGATTCAAACCAGTTTGAATTCATCATCGAAACTGCGAGCAAAATTTCAGCAAAATATGGTTTTGAAGTTCTGCACACACCGATATTTGAGGCAACAGAAGTTTTTAAAAGAAGCATCGGCGATGAGACCGATATAGTGAATAAAGAAATGTACTCCTTCCAAACTAAGGGGGAGGAAGACGTAACCCTGCGCCCTGAATTTACAGCGGGTATAGTACGCTCGCTTTTATCAAACTCGTTAACACAAAATCTGCCGAAAAAATTCTTTTCATATGGGCCAGTGTTCCGTTATGAGCGCCCGCAGAAAGGTAGACAACGACAATTCCATCAGATAAATTTTGAATATTTTGGTAACCAGTCTGCAATCGCTGATGCCGAAATGATAGTTATGGCAGCAGAGATATTAGAAGCTTTAGGCATAACACAGAATATTGAACTCAATATAAATACTTTGGGTGATAAAAAATCACGTACTGATTATTTAACTGCTCTAGTGGAATATTTAAAAAAATATGAAAGCGACCTTTCAGAAACAAGCAAAGTACGCTTACACAAAAATCCGATGCGTATATTAGATTCAAAAGATGAAGCGGACAGAAAGATAGTGGCGGGCGCTCCAAAAATTCCAGATTATTTAACTGATGAAGCAAAAGAATTTTTTGACAATGTTATAGTCAATATGACAGATAATTTAAAAATTCCTTTCATTATTAATAATGAAATTGTTCGTGGGCTTGACTATTATAACCATACGGTTTTTGAGTTTATATCAACTGATCCTGAAATTGGTTCTCAAAGTACTATTCTTGCAGGTGGCAGATATGATGGTTTGGTTGAACAAATGGGGGGTGGTAATATACCTGCAATTGGCTTTGCAGCAGGGATTGAGAGGTTAATGCTAGTTTCAAAGTTGAGGTGTAAAGAAGCTGAAAAATATGTTGTTATCTCTGATGATGATAAAAAAGCGCTTGAAATAGCCACAAAATTGCGAAAAAAGGGGCTGATTGCGGAAATACCTTTGGGCAGTAATTTCAAGAAAAAACTGGAAAAGGCGAATAAACTTAATGCAGCCTATACTATTTTTGATTTTACCGAAGGATTGCAGATAAAAGATATGAAAACGGGCGAACAACAAGGTTTCAGTTTATAGATTACCTTGCATTATTTTAAAAAACCTGCTATCATACATATCAATACATATTAATACCACTTTATGAAAAAAATTACTATAACCCTAGATGAAGCAGTTTATGAAGGGCTTAAAAATGTTGTTGGCAAAGGAAGCATTAGTAAATTTCTTTGTGACTTGGCGCGCCCCTATGTTGTAAAAAAAGAGCTGGCAAATGCTTATAAACAAATGTCTAAAAACAAAGAAAGAGAAGCTGAAGCAGATGAGTGGGTTGAAAATCTAACTACAAATTTTTAACCAATTTTATGAAACGGGGCGAGGTTTATTTAATAGATTTTGAACCATCAATAGGTGGCGAAATAAGAAAAACACGACCAGCGGTTATTATCAGTAATAATCAGTCAAATAAATATCTTAACCGAATTCAGGTTGTGCCTATAACCAGCCAAATAACTAGGCTTTACCCTAGTGAGGCATATGTAACAATATCTGGCAAGCAAGGCAAAGCAATGGCTGACCAGATAATGACAATATCAAAACAAAGAATAAAAAAACTTTTAGGTAAGGTTAGCGCTCAGGAAATAAAAGATGTTGAGCGCGCAATAAAAGTTCAGCTTGAAATATAAAATTTATTAACAAAAAATATCATATGAGTTTTGAACAAAAATTAGATTCGGTTTTAACGAAATATAAAGATCTTTCCGATAAATTAATGAATCCCGAAGCGGTAGATGCAAAAACATTCGGAAAAATTTCCAAGGAATATGCTGCTATGACATCGTTGGTGCAGGATATTGAGGAATTTAAAAAACTACAGGCGTCCATACCTGAATTGCAGGAAATGCGTCAAGATGTAGAACTTAGAGAAATGGCAGAGGAGGAGTTGAAAACTGCCGAAACGAAATTACCAGAATTAGAAAAGCAAATAAGGTTGTTATTGTTACCTAAAGATGAGGCGGATAGCAAGAACGTTATATTGGAGATAAGAGCAGGTACAGGTGGTGATGAAGCGGGTATTTTCGCAGGTGACCTATTTGGTATGTATTCAAGGTTTGCACAGAGAAACGGCTGGAAGCTCGAAGTAATGGAAGCCTCAGAAAGTGATATGGGTGGGTATAAGGAAATTATAGCTTCCGTTGAAGGTAATAATGTTTTTGAAAAATTGAAATTTGAATCTGGCGCTCATCGTGTTCAACGTGTGCCTGATACTGAAACACAAGGGCGCATACACACATCAGCTGCGACAGTTGCGGTTCTGCCAGAAGCAGAAGATGTTGACGTTGAGATAAATGAAAAGGATTTGCGTATTGATGTTTTTCGTGCGCAGGGTGCAGGCGGGCAACACGTTAACAAAACTGAAAGTGCGGTGCGTATAACCCACATTCCGACAAATGTTGTAGTTTCAATGCAGGATGAAAAATCCCAAATAAAAAACCGCCAGAAAGCGATGAAGATTTTAAAATCACGCATATATGAGGCAGAGCGCCAAAGGCTTGCAGATGAAAGAGCCGCAAACCGCAAAAGCCAAGTTGGTAGCGGTGACAGGTCAGAAAAAATAAGAACCTATAACTATCCGCAGGACAGGGTAACAGACCACAGGATAGGTTTAAGCGTTTTTAACATCCCTAAAATTGTGGGTGACGGGCAAATAGATGAAATAATAAATGCATTGATACATGATGATCAGGAAAAAAGACTAGCAGAGTTTGAGGCGCAGTAAATGAACTTTGGAACTCAAGAATTTTTTTGGCTTACCTATATTCTGAAGTTCTGGAGTTTCTAATTTTCTGTTCTAGACTTCACTTTCCATATTCCATAAATACTGATCGCTATCCAGAATAATTCTATGATAACGGAAGCCAGATTCCAGAAACGGAAAAGCGATATTAAAAGCAATACCGCACCAATAAGATTGAGCAGTGGATATATAATCTCATCTGATTTTATTTTTTTTGCCTGCAACAGCAGATAAGCAAGTATAAGTATTGCTGTACCGATAATACCAGTTATATTGAATATAATATCTACGGTTTCTTTGCTCATGATTTTAAAATTTTTACTGGTTTTTGTTGGTGGTGGTGTAGGATCAGTTATAAGATATATATTTTCTAAAACCATTCCACCACATATATTTGGCTTTATTAATTCAACCCTGTTTGTAAATATATTGGGCAGTTTTATTATTGGCTGTATATTTTCTTTTTTTATTAAGAACCAAGCTGATATTTCAAACAGCAATATTTATATATTAGCTGTTATTGGCTTTTTAGGGGGGTTTACCACTTTTTCTACATTTTCACTGGACGTTCTTCATTTTATAAATAACGGGCAGGTGCTGCAAGCGGCTTTTTATATATTGTTATCTGTAATGGTTAGTTTATTAGCGGTTTATACAGGATATATAATATTTAAATAAATGAAAACTATTACAGTTACATCTTTCGATTCTGGCTTAACCCTGCAAAAATGGCTGAAGAAAAATGACGTGCCATTTGCGCTCGCCAATAAATTTTTCCGCAAAAAACTAATTAAGGTTAATAAAGTAAAAGCCACTAAAGACACAGTGCTTCAAACAGGTGATGAAATTCTGATGCCTGAAATAAAAGAAGAAAGACAGCTCGGTAATGAACATAAAGAAAAATATGTTTATGAAATCACCAAACAAGACGCAGAGCGCCATTTTCACTCACGAATTATATATGAGGATGAAAATATAATAGCCATTGATAAAGAACAGGGCATTGCAACGCAGGGTGGAAACAAGGTTAAGGTCAGCATTGATGGCATATTGCAGAAGATAGCAAAACACAGCGGCAAACAATATTTCATAGTGCACAGGCTTGATAAAGATACTAGTGGGGTTTTGCTTATAGCAAAGAACAGGCAAACAGCTCAGAAACTAGGTGTTAAGTTCAAAAATCGGAAAATAGAAAAAACTTATTTGGCAATTGTTGTAGGTAAAGTTTTACCGATGGAGGGCTCAATTGATGTGAAAATAGGTAAAGTAGTTAATGGTGATATTGAAAAAATGGTGATTGATGAGGCAGATGGAAAAAAAGCCATAACTGATTATAAAGTACTTGAACATTTTGGAAAAACGGCAAGCTTAGTTGAAATTTACCCGCAAACAGGTAGAAAGCACCAGATAAGGGTGCATTTTGCAGCGATTGAACACCCTATATTAGGTGATGGAAAATATGGCGGAACCAAGGCATTTATTGAAGGTTTAGGTAAAACTATGCACTTACATTCATATCGTGTTGGAAAATGTGAGAAAATAATACCAAAAACTATAGAAGCGCCTATTCCAGAAAGGTTTAACGTAGAAAATAGATAAAATTCAGTAAATTAACAAAAAGTTAATAATTCAATTGACGAAACAAGGATTTTTTGTTAAAATTTTAACTAAATATTAATTTTTATTAAATAATCATGAATTTAGCGGGGGAAATTAAGAGTAATTTTCTTGGTGTTAGCCTATATTTGGCTTTGTTTTTTTTATGTCTGTTATCTTTTTCTACAAAGGCTTTATCCGCAAATGGCTATAGTGATTATTATCAGCCGCAGCAGCCAAGAAGCTTAAGTGGGCAGTATAATTCGGCAACGCCATCTACTTCATATGGCTATCCTCAAAGTGTTTATCAGCAGCCGTTACAACAACAAGTATATCAACCACAGCAACAATACCCAGTTCAGCAACAAGTTCAACAACAGCAAGTTTCGCAGCAAGCATCTTTCGGACCAACTAGAGGGGCAGCAAATGACATAGGTCAGTTTGCACAAAGAATAATGATGGCAAGTGAATATATAATTTATAGCCCTTCACAAACACCATATTTTGTTCAGACATTACTAGGAATAGATGTTTCTAAATTAAACCTGCAAATGCTTACGCAGCTTGGCTATACAAAGAATAAACCTGTTTTGATAAGGGAGTTAACTTGGCTGGTGCAAAACAGGGAGGCAATAAATCAGGGGCGGTTTAATGATACAAGATATAGCTTTAATAATAATGATGACAGGATAAAGCTTGAGAACCAGAAGGAAGAGAGTTTTTGGGGTTCAACAGCAAGTTGGGTACTCGGCGGCGTGGCAGTTGCTGGTGCTGGTGTTGCTGCTGCTTTAGGCGGCGGCGGTGGTGGTTCTATTGCTTCAACTAATGTTGATTCTCCTGTTCTACCTAGTTATTATGAATATGCTGTTTGTGAGCCATCTATCGCTGGGCAAGGAAACCCTCTGTTTGATGATTATTGGTGTGAAACTTGCTCTAACGGTTCTTATCCTAGAGGATCTGAAACTCCGTGTGATATAACGCCTAGTATGGCGTATGCGGCAATAAATGACTTGGAAACTTCTTCATTAAACCAACAAAAAACCGCCGACGCTTATAATACTTTTGCATCAACTTGTACTGGCGCTAACCCATCTTGTATAATGTGTCAGTATTATCCTAATTCTCTATATTGCAGAATATCTCAGATAGATTTTTGTGATAGTTCGGGTTCTTACTACAGCTCTTTCTTCTGCAATAATTATTGCCAATCTAGACCATATTCTTGGGTTTGCTCTGGCACTAATACAGGATCTTCTAGCGGTTCATCTTCTTCATCTGGGGGGAGCAGTACATCTTCTGGCAGTAGTGGTGGAACGGGAAGTTTGCCAGTAGGTAGTAGTTGTACAACCACCTCTCAATGCCAACCAGGATTATGGTGTTATGGTGATTTGCCAAATTCTATTGTAATTACTGGGTATTGTGTTGTTAATCCACAGCCCGGAAATTTCTGTACCAATATTACAATGTGTAGTGGAAGTTTAGGGCTGACTTGTAACCTAACAACGAACAGATGTGAAGCACAAAGTTCTTCAAGCTCAAGCAGTTCTTCCTCTTCGTCATCTTCTAGTAGCTCTTCTAGCTCTAGTGGCTCATCAAGTAGTAGTTCCTCTTCATCTGGAAGTAGCACATCTTCTAGCTCTAGTAGCTCCTCATCTTCATCATCTTCTAGTAGCTCCAGTTCTTCTAGTTCATCAAGTAGCTCTAGTGGTTCTGGTTCAACCTGCACACCTAATTGTCCGTGCTACAACCCAAATTATCGCTTTGTGTGCTATCAAGGAACTTGCTTAACTGGAAATACTGGAATGATACTTCCAGATGCTTCCTGTGTTAATGAATATTACTCTAGTAGCTCTAGTTCATCTGGAAGTACCTCTTCATCGTCTTCATCATCTTCTAGTAGCACATCATCAAGCTCCTCTAGCTCTAGTAGCTCCTCATCTTCATCATCTTCTAGTAGCTCTAGCTCTTCTAGCTCAAGTAGCTCTAGTGGAAGTATAGTTTATGGAAGATCACCCATAGCAATTAACCCAAACACGCCGCCATCTAGCTTTATTACTTCAGAATTTAACAGGTTTGGACCAAACGCTAATGGCGCTATAAAAATGGAATATGCTTATGCTAGAGGACAGTTAGGAAATGGCGTTCACGAGTTGTTGGTAATTGATGATTTTCCAAATCTGGCGGCTAATGTTAATGTTGATGTTGATAAAAGCCGAATAATTGAGTTTGTTGGCTTTGGACAATCTGCCGTTTCTGGAAGTGCAATTGGTTCTGGAGCAGATGGGCAGATAAGAAGTCCAGTTACTAGCAGTTATCACGGAGAACAAACTACCAACTGGTCGGCGGCCACTAGGGGAAATAGCAAAGGTGGAATATCAGTTTATGGTGGTGTTTATGGCCCCTCTCACGGCTCTGCACCCGAAGCAAAAGTTAGGTTATATGATGTAAGTGATGGTAATGGTAACTTGATTAACTCTTCTATAAATTCAGCATATAATTATGCAATTCAAAATGCTGGGTCTATCGGTGTAATTAATATGAGTTATGGGGGAACAGCTCATATAGGTCAGAGTTATTACCCAACATCACAATTCTTCAGTATGAAAAATGCTGATCTATTAATGATAGTTTCTGCAGGAAATGATGGTAATAAGCATGGACAACCTGATCCTTATTATCCAGGACGCATGATTGACGGTAGAAATCCTGCTCAACCTGCTAGATATGCAAAAGATTTAGGCGGGTCTATGTTGGCAAGCATTGCTGTTACTTCAAGTGGTCAAATTGCCTCTTATAGTAATTGGTGTGGAGAGGCAAAGGATTGGTGCGTTGCAACAGTTTCAGGGGTAAGCGGTGGCTCACAAGATAATGGAACCTCATTTTCTGCACCCAATTTAGCTGGGGCGGCATTAGTGTTAAGAAACGCTTGGTCTTTCCTAACCGCAGTTCAAACAGCAGACATTTTAAGGCGAACCGCAACTGATTTAGGTGCCGCAGGCGTTGATAATGTTTATGGTTGGGGGCTTATAAATATGGAAAGGGCGATGGATCCAAATGCTCAAACCACTTTCTCCACTACATCACAAGGAACATTATCCACCTTCAGTAGTTATGATAATGAAATAAATAACCCTCAAAATAGCCCGATGGGAGATTCTTTAAATCAATCTTTTGGTATAACAATCATTGACACTTATGGCAGAGATTTTGGTGTTAGCTTTTCTGCTAATAACCCAAAAACTAATACACCTATAACTGAAGTATCTAATAGGGTAGGTGAGGTAGATACAAATGAAATTGCATTAGTTACAAGCAAAATTAATGATAATTTTTCATTAAGATATAATGCACTTGCAATGAACGAAATAGCAATAGAAACAGGGGAAACCACTTTCTTTGCTGACTATAAATTCAATGCAAATAGTAAAACTAAAGCGAATCTCTCTCTAGGTTTTACTAATGAAATTCATAGAATGTTTGAAAATGAAGATACTAATTTCAACCCAAACAACTTTATATCAAATGTTGATTTTGAAATTCCTTATTTGCAATTCGCAAAAGATACAAACGCCTTTGCTACCGAGCTTGGGTTTGATTTTAACAAGAATTTTAGTTCAAAAGTAACTGGCTTATATTCTTCAAACTCTAATACTGAAAACCAGTTACTAACAACTTATGACAATTCTATCGGCTTTGCTTCATCTATTCTTGAATTTAACTATAAACCTATTGATGATTTATCGCTTAATTTTAAAAATGGTATGATGATGGAGTATGATACATTGTTCGGAACAAAATCAAGGGGGCTTATTGACCTAACAGATAATACGCAAACATTATTTAGTGGGCTAGATATAAATTATAATTTTAACAGTAAGTGGAGCTTGTTTGCCAGTGGATATATTGGCTCAACCTCCATAGATACTGCTCCAACATCAACTTTCACTGGTTCAAGTGATATTATAACCGATTCTTATACTTTAGCGTTAACTAAAAAAGAAATATTTGGAGATGACTCCCTAACCCTTTCATTAAGCCAGCCTTTACGGGTTATTGATGGCTCTATTAATGGCGTTTCTCTTGCTGTTAACCCTTTAACTGGAGATGTATCAACTGCTAATTTTTCTCAGTCATTAGTTCCAAGTGGTAGAACATTGCGAGCACAGCTTGCATATGAAAAAGAGTTTAATAAAAAAACAGATGTGTTTATTACTGGCTCCGCTGAAGAGCAGCCTCTGCATTCAAGGTCAGAGGATAATATCTATACAATTCTCGGAAAAATCAAAAAGAAGTTGAATTGAAGATAAGTTGATATAACAATTCCTAATCCTCAAAACCATAAAATGAAAATTTTATTAAAGAAGTCTTATGATTTGCTTCTCAGAAATCATAGAATAAAAAAACTTATAGAAATATTAACTCCACTAATGCCAGCAAATGGCTCTGTTCTTGATATTGGTTGCGGAAATGGAAATATATCAAGGGTCTTGAAAGAAAAATTCCCTGATTTAAAAATAACTGGTGTTGATGTTATTGCTGGTAATAGTGAAGCTATAAAAATAGTTCAGTACGATGGAAAAAAACTGCCATTTGAAGATAAACAATTTGATTGTTCAATGCTGATAACCGTATTGCACCATACTGATGACTATATTCCTATACTTGAAGAAGCAAAACGTGTAACCAAAGATAAGATAATCTTATTTGACCACCAATATAGTTCAAAGCTGGACTGGTGTACCCTTGCGCTAATTGACTGGCCTGGTAACGTTCCTTTTGGCGTTTATACACCATTTAATTTTAAAACACGAAAAGAATGGAAAGCAATTTTAACAGAAGTCGGTCTAGAAGAAATTTTCTACAGAGACAGGTTTTTCTTTTATGGTAAATTTCTTGATTTTCTTTTTGGAAGAAATCTACATTTTGCAAGTGTGCTTAAAGTAAAATAGAAGAAAATTTAATTCTACTACCTTTTGCTATTATTCAGGCAGCAATATCCCTGATTTTTAATTATATTATATTTCTTCATTTTATTGGGTAAATGGTTGCAGTTTATTATAAACCCAGGAGAGTTATATTCATCCATGAATTTTAACAATTTCTTATCATCAAAACTTTTGATTTTATTGTAGAAAATATTGGTAATATATTGAAAATTCATGGGAAATTTTGTTGTTCTCAATACTGGGTATGTATAATCATCAACTATCAGGTTTTTAGTTTCGCTTACTGGCGGCAAACCGCATTGTTTATAAGTATCAAATATTACCTGTTTCCTTAAAGAGAAATCACCTGTTGGAATAAGTACCATAAATTTATTTTGTCCTCTTGCCTTGATTGACTCAGCTTGGGTAAAATAAGGATGGTATTTTATAAGCAGAAAAAATGTACTAATAGTAAAAATTATTACCAGAATTTTTAATGTAAATTTTGGTAATGAATATATATTTTTACTGGTTACGCCGTTTGCAGCAAGAAGTAATAGGGCAGCAAACCATAATAAAGGTATGTTCAGAGCTGGGTGATACCAGGCTTTTGCAGTTCCAGTAACCATCATAACACCCATTAATGATAATAAAACGGAGCTTGCTATGAGGAAAAATGTAATATCAAAATCAAATTTGATATTTTTATTTTTTATGAAGCTCAGAAATATACAGGAAAAAAACCAGACGCAACTAAAGAAAATAATAATACGTAGAAAGTAATATATTATACCTAATGTCATGTCTGTGAACAAAAGCCAGTTAGGCAAATCAGTAATTGTTACAGGAAGCCAACCAGAGCCATATATTATACCAGATGAGAATAAATCACTAGCTAAACCAAGTATCAGGCTTATCACTGCTGCAAGAATAAATTCTGTAGGTTCAGAGGTAATTTTATTTATAGGCAGGCTGTGACCATCAATTATCTTTTTTGTTTCTGGAGAATTTGAGCATTCATAGCGGTCTATCCATACCATCGCAGATTGAATTGCAAAAAATGTAATAAATGCCAATAAAAGTAAAATAATAACTTTTGATCTGATAATATCTTTAAAAAGAATTGTACCACAAACAAAAGCCACTGGCAAAATAGCAATAGATTTAGCATGAGATGGAAAAACCAGAAGGACAGTAAAGATAAAAGCCAATACGTTAAAGTACCCGATTATCTTACTTCTTTGTAAAAAATCCCTTGATTTAATTCCAAGCAATATAAAAATTGCAATGCCCAGTAATAAAGTTTGTTCTGGTCGGTTTACCTGCATTAACAGTGGCATTATATCAAGCCCTAAAAAACAACTGAATATAACAAATATGCTAATTGCACTGAGCTTAAGCCTTTCTGTCAAATTTCTACATATAAAATATATTATCAACAGAAAGAGTACATAAGAAGAAGTTGCAACTATGCGTAACCACAAATGGTGCTCTATTTGCATAAAAATTATATGGTTAAACCATGCAAATGGATACCACAAAACGGGCAGTTCCTCAGTTATTCTACTTGGTAAATGACATTGTGGCAGTAGAGTAGTTAGCTTATAACCATCTTTTATTGCGCTGTGATTAGGAATATCCCAAGTTATTTCATCGGTCTGGATGGGAAGTGATAAACCAAGAATAATTGATAAAAAGATACAAGTAAGAGCAACCCATATATAAGTAGGTGTAAGTATTTTTTTTTCCATTTTTACCCCTTACTCAGCCAGGCATTCATAAAACCTTCAAGCTCACCGTCCAGCACGCCTTCGGTATCTGAAGTTTCATGATCAGTGCGTAGGTCTTTTACCATCTGGTATGGGTGAAGAACATAAGAGCGTATCTGGTTTCCCCAGCTATTATCAGTTCTGGTGTCTGCCAGTGCTGCCTTCTCCTCCTTTTTACGGAGTTCCAGCTCATAAAGCCTCGCACGCAGCATTTTATAGGCTTCCGCTTTATTCGCATGCTGGCTACGCGAATTCTGGCTGGCAACTACTATATTGGTCGGAATGTGGGTTATACGCACCGCACTGTCAGTTTTGTTAACGTGCTGCCCGCCCGCACCAGAGGCACGGTAAGTATCAATACGCAGATCCTTTTCTTCAATCTGAATTTCAATATCATCATCAACTTCTGGGTAAACCCATATACCAGCAAAACTAGTGTGGCGCTTGGCATTGGCATCAAATGGAGAAATCCGTACTAAACGATGTACGCCGCTTTCTGATTTTAACCAGCCATAGGCATTCTCTCCCGTTATCCTTAAAGTTGCGGATTTTATACCTGCCCCCTCACCCTCAAGCTCATCTATCAGGTCTGCCTTGAAACCGTTCTTCTCCGCAAAACGAAGGTACATACGCATTAACATGCTTGCCCAGTCACAGCTTTCGGTTCCGCCTGCGCCAGCGTGGATCTCAATAAAGGCGTTATTTGCGTCCGCCTCACCAGAGAACAGAATTTCAAGCTCAGCTTTTTTAGCAGTTTTCTCTAATTGAATGACATTATTTTCAGTTTCTTTGATCACAGCCGCATCATTCTCTGCTTCTGCCATTTCCAGCAGGTCAAACTGATCTGATCTTTGCTGTTTAAGGCTCTCGAATGAACCCAGTTTGCGGGCTAAAATATTCTTATATTTCAATACTGCCTGTGCGGATTTCGGGTCACTCCAGAAATTCTCGGCATCTTCCTGGCTTTGCAATTCCTGCATCTTTACTTTGACCTTATCAGGGTCAAAGACACCTCCTGATGACATCCAGTGATGCATCAATATTGCGGAAAATCTGCTGAATTTCGTTCTTCATTTTACGATAATATGATAATATGATGAGACGATTATACGAATTGATAAGCTTTGTGAAGGGTTATTTGATTGCCTTTTTGGGCTTATATCGTATTATCTCATCATCTTATTATTGTATTATCGTTAGTTGAATGCCTTTAAAAATAGCTATAATCGGCAGGCCGAATGTCGGCAAATCAACCATATTCAACCGCTTAACAGGCACGAAGGAAGCGCTGGTGCATGATAAACCTGGGCTGACCCGTGACAGGAAAGAAGGCAAGGCTAATATATCAGACCTCAATTTCACTATTATTGACACAGCTGGGCTAGAGAAGGCAGATAAAGGATCGCTGGAGCAATTGATGATGGAGCAGACCTCAAAAGCTATAGATGAGGCTGATATTATAATGTTCACCATTGACGGGCGTGACGGAGTTACTCCACTTGACCATGATTTTGCCAAAATGGTTCGTAAAAAAAACAAGCCAACTATAATGCTGGTCAACAAGTCAGAAAATGAACGGAAATCACCTGGAATCATTGAAAGTTATAAACTAGGTTTCGGTAGCCCAGTTGCCCTTTCCGCAGAGCATGGAATTGGGTTTGGTGACCTTTATGATGCCATAACGGAAACTGTTGAAAAATATAAACTAGAAGAAAAAGCAACAGAGGATGAAGATAAAAAACCAGACCTGATGCTGGCAATATTCGGCAGACCGAATGTTGGTAAATCAACTTTGTTCAATGCAATTTTACATGATAACCGCTCCATAGTTTCTGATGTTGCGGGCACTACAAGGGATTCCATCTATGTTGATTTTTACCATAATGGCACACTAATAAAACTGGTAGATACTGCTGGTATCCGTAAAAAACACCGCAGCGGGGATTTTCTAGAAGAACTCTCGGTTAATGACTCGCAGAAAAGCCTTAAATATGCCAATGTTGTGGCACTGGTGATAGATGCAAAGCAGGGCATAGACAAAATGGATCTTAAACTTGCTGATGAGATATTATATGAGGGCAAGGCGCTGGTTTTCGTTATGAATAAGTGGGATAGTTTAAGCAATGAAGAGCGTGAAGTTGCAAATTTCAACCTTGAAAGCCTGATGAGCTACTCGTTGGCACAGGCAAAAACCTGTCCAGTTGTTCGCTGCTCTGCTTTAAAGGAACATAGAGTGATGGACATACTTGATTCCGTTGTAAAAGTTTATGGTGACTGGAACACCAAAATATCAACCTCCAAACTAAATGACTGGTTAAAAGCAGCAACTGAGGAAACCCCACCGCCAACTTCCAAAACTGGTAAGCGTGTGAAGCTTAAATATATGACGCAGATTTCAACCCGTCCGCCATTCTTCAAAATATTCACCACCTCAAACCTTGCAGGCTTTCCTTCCTCTTATGTCAATTATCTGCGTAACTCTATGCGGAAAGCATTCAATATAAAAGGAACGCCGATAAGGATAAGTATCAAAAAAACTGGCAACCCATATGCTGATGATGCAGATAAGAAAGATGAGGAAGAGATAAGCGTTTAAGTACAGAGAAAACTCTAATTGACTATAAAGTGCCAGAATTACCTGAAGTTGAAACAGTAAGAGCAGGCTTGGAAAAAACCATTAAGGGTAAAACCATAAAGGGTGTTTTCACCAGCGGTAAAAAAATGCGTGAAATGCCTTCAAAAAGTGACCTACAAAAACTTAAGAATACAGTAATTAAAAATATTGAACGCCGTTCAAAATATTTACTTATCAGGCTAAGCAATTCAAATATATTGATAATTCACTTGGGCATGAGAGGTAAGGTAATATTTAAAGATAATAATTATAAGCCTCAGAAACACGACCATTTGATATTAGATTTGAGTGGTGGCCTTAAAATGGTTTTTAATGACGCTCGCAGGTTTGGCTTATACCTAATAATTGGTGAAGAATATCTATCAGGCAATAAATTATTTAAAGATTTAGGGCCAGAACCCCTAATCGATGACTTTAATGGCAAATATCTGAAAAATATATTTAAGAACAAAACCGTGAATATAAAACAGGCGGTAATGGACGCAAAAAATGTTGTGGGTGTAGGGAATATTTATGCGGCTGAAAGCCTTTTCCGTAGTAAAATAAACCCAGAAACGGCCAGCAATAAATTATCTTTAGCCAAGCTCAGTGAGTTTGCAAAACATATAAAACAGGTATTACAAGAGGCAATAGAATCGGGTGGCTCTACCTTAAGGGATTATGTGCGGAGTGATGGTGGCATGGGCTATTTCCAGAATAAGCATTATGTATATGGGCGTGAAAATTTGCCTTGCTTTATTTGCGGCACCAAAATAAAACGTATAAAACAACAGGGTAGGTCAACATTTTATTGCCCCAAATGCCAGAAATAGTTTTCAGTTATCAGAATTTAGTTGTTAGTTTTTTGATAAATGAAAATTTATGTAAAATGTTAAAAAAACTTTTTGTTATAGTTTTAATATTGGGAACTTTTGCTGTTTCGGCTAAAGCTGAAGAGGCGGTGTTTGTACCATCACTACCTGATGTGCCACTGCCAAAAGGCTTTGAAGTTGACCCCACTACTGGCAGTTTTTTTGACACCGCCGAAGGCAGGATTGTTGATATGTACGCAATGGGTTATGAAGACCAAGGCTTTATTGAAGATTTCTATGAAGACGTAATGGGCCAGTTCGGCTGGCAAAGTATCGGCGGGATGAATTTTGTAAAAGAAGGTGAAGTGCTTTCAATAATATTTGAAAAAGGTCAGAAAGAGATCAATACGGTAAAATACCAGCTAAGACCGAATAGGCGTTAAGAGTTTACCTTGATAAAACAGGTTGTTTGTTTTTTAAGAAATTTTCTTCGAAAATACGTTTTGTAGTTTGAATTATAGCTTCATTAGCTTTTTCGAACCTACTCCCTGTACTATATAGTTTTTTACAACCTTCGGGAATATTATCACCAGCGAAATAAAATTTATCAGAATAAGAATAAAAGCTATTTACAGTTAATTTAGAGTTTTCTCCAATAAGAATTATCGGTTGTTTATTTGTTCCATAAGCTGATATATCAAGCGCCCCAAGAAATTTCACAGTGCCATTTAAATATATTATCGCTGGCGTATTTTCTGTACACCATGCGGTTATCTTAAATAAATTAATACTGTTTTGAGTTGGTGCTTTTATATTAATTTCAGAATTTTTCTGTTGGAATATGTTATGTGCAGTAATTCCTCCTAGAGCAGGGTCACTTATTTCTAACCTTGAGTTTTCGCCAAAAAGTAAGCTGCTTTTTCCAGTGCCATTCGCAGAAAAATATTGCATATTATGTATATGACAATCTTCCTCAAATACACATCTTCTACCATCAAAGTTTATTCTTAAACTACTCCCTTTAAGATCAATATCGCCGCAAAATACTATATCTCTCTTGCCAGCGTCTATCCACACCTCACCAAGCTTTTTATTTAAAAACTGAAAAATATTCGACTTGTCAATAACCAGCGGGTCTTTTAGTTTTATATCGTATAATTCTGAAGGTTCTTTCAACTTGCCATCATAGATATTTAAACATTGAGTCCTACTTCCTTTAACATAAAAGGCAATTTTAGTGGCATCTTTTGAAAATTGGCTTGCCCAGTCATTGTCGTTTCTTTTCTCCAGTTCAACAAACCCTAATTTTATTTTTCTGTCAAATATCTCATTGAATTTATTTATAGCAATATATGGATCCATTTCTGAGTGTTTGAACCATATATGTTCAAGTAAAAGTGAATGTTCCGATAAATAGTCTTCTCGTAGGTCGAGTTCTGCAATCCCCCCCTTTTGTTTCATGATTTCATTGACCGCTGATTTAATGTCTTCATCAAAATTTTGATTCATAAAATCATTAAGCCGATCATCTATCTCAGATTTAGCATCTTCATCAAGTGAGTCATAAGAAGCTTTAATAGCACCCATAACACTTTCATAGTTTTGTATATCCAGACTGTATTTTCTTATTTCCACTGTTCTGACCATTGTATGAAAATTTGCTTCTTACATAACAAAACCTAGCAGAAAATAGTTAAACAACTGTTAACGTATTGTTTATATTTTTGCAGCAGCGCACAGGCTTTTTACAGCTTCTACTGATTTGTCAAACATTGCCTTTTCTACGCTATCTAATTGAATTTCAACTATTTTTTCAACGCCGCCTTTACCGATGATGCAAGGCACGCCAATATATAAGCCTTTAACGCCATATTCACCGTTCAGGTAAGCTGCACAGGGAAGCACACGTTTTTTATCCTTAAGATAGCTCTCAGCCATTGCAATTGCTGATGTTGCAGGGGCATAATATGCTGAACCAGTTTTGAGCAAACCAACTATTTCTGCACCGCCATCACGGGTTCTTTGAACCATTTTGTCTAGGCGTTCCTGTGTTGTCCAGCCCATTTTTATCAGGTCAGGCAGTGGAATTCCCGCTACTGTGGAATAACGTGTGGAAGGAACCATTGTGTCACCATGACCGCCTAGTACGAAGGCAGTAACGTCTTCAACACTTACTTTGAATTCTTCCGCAAGGAATAGCCTGAAACGTGCAGAATCAAGTACACCTGCCATTCCAACAACCTTGTTGGGTGCAAAGCCAGTTTTCTGCTGCATTACCGCAACCATTGCATCAAGCGGGTTGGTTATCACTATAACAAAGGCATCAGGTGCATTATTTTTTATACCTTCTGCTACTGTTGAAATAACCTTAGTATTTATTTCTATCAGGTCATCACGGCTCATTCCTGGTTTTCTGGCAATTCCTGCTGTTACTATAACAACATCCGCCCCTTTTATATCCGCATAATTCTGAGTACCTAAAATTGTGGAATCAAACCTGTCCACTGTTGAGCTTTGTGCAATATCAAGCGCTTTGCCCTGTGGTATACCTTCATTTATATCAAGCAAAACTATATCGCCAAGGTCTTTCAAACCGATAAGGTGAGCCAATGTTCCGCCGATATTCCCTGCGCCCACAAGAGCTATTTTATTTCTTTTTGCCATAATGTTCAAAGTTTAAGTGTTTATATCAGTGGTAAGTTAAACACTGATACTAAACACTAATACTAACTACTATTTGTATTGCAAGTGTTTGGTTGATATGGTACAAGACGCCTACAATTAAACTTAAGGAAAAAATGAAAAAAATTCTTCTTTCTCTTGCTGTTTTAACAATGTCTTTCTCTGCTTCTGCGCGAGATCAAATTCGTATAGTCGGTTCTTCAACTGTGTATCCATTTGCAACAGTGGTAGCAGAGGAATTCGGCACTAAAACTGACTTCAGGACGCCAATAGTTGAGTCAACTGGTACTGGCGGAGGGTTTAAATTATTCTGCTCTGGCGTGGGTGAAAAAACGCCTGATATTTCAAATGCGTCTAGGGAGATAAAGCAATCTGAAATTGAGTTCTGTGCAACTAATGGTGTTAAATCAATTAATGAATTCAAAATAGGTTATGATGGTATAGTTCTTGCAAATTCTAAAAATAGTAAAGAATATGACCTTACCGAAAAGCAGGTGTTTCTTGCGCTGGCAAAATATGTTCCAGTAAAGGGTAGGCTGGAACTTAACCCGTATAAAAAATGGTCTGATATAGATTCCAAGCTTGCTGATAAAAAAATTGAAGTTTATGGTCCGCCACCAACATCTGGTACACGTGATGCCTTTGTTGAGATAGTGATGGAAAAGGCCTGTGTTGACCTGCCAGAGTTCAAAGCCGCTTACAGTGATGATGATACACGAAAAAAAGAGTGTCATCAGATCAGGGAAGATGGTGAATATATCGAAAGCGGTGAAAATGATAATCTGATAGTTCAAAAATTAAAGAATAATGAAAACGCACTTGGCATATTTGGTTATTCATTCCTTGAGGAAAATCAGGACGAATTGCAAGGCAGTAAAATTGATGGCATAACCCCTACTTTTGAAGAGATTGCCGCTGCAAAATATCCTATCTCACGTTCATTATATATTTATGTTAAAGGGGAGCATATCGGTAAAGTTCTAGGCTTAAAGGAATTCGTAACAGAGTTTGTTTCTGATGATGCTGCTTCTGATGAAGGTTATTTAGCTATGAAAGGCATGATAAGCCTAACAGAAGATGAGAGGAAAAAGAATCAAGAAAAAGTTGGCAAGTTATAATTATTATTTTATATCTTCTGCTGCTGGAATATCATCTGGCTGGTCATATATCTTCCTTATCTCCTTGGGGGAGTTTCCATAATATTTAAAAATAGTTGGGTCCTGCGTCTTACCGTAATCAATAATTTTATTGTGTAATATTCTATCAGTCTCCCGTGAAATTGCTGGAACTATATGTTTGTTCATTTCAATTCCCAACTCCCCTAAAAAGTCATTAGTGCCTTCAAGCCCCATTCTCCCTGCTATCAGGTCTTCACTTGAGTTCTGGGTTTCATCACATAATTCCAGATAAAGATTATCAAAAGAATCTTTTTCTTCTATATATCTCCAGTCACGGGTACTGGTTATTGAATAATAACCAAAATCCTTGTTAGGGTTCTGGAAAATAAAACAATATTTATCCGCACGGCTGAAATAATAGGTCCCAGGTATATCATAGGAAAAATACTCATGACGCTTCAACAGCCATGGTGTTTCAGTTTCCTTGCTGTTGATGAAAGCCTCTATAACCCTTGGGTATTCACCATTCTCAAGGTAATATTTATCGGTTTTACTTTTCACCTGCCAGATAAAGGATTTTGCTGCTGATACATCCCTTTCATTTACATAAGAGCCAATAAAGTAAGACAGTGTTGGAACAAGAAGAATGGGCATGAATTTTAATGCCGAATAATATGGTTGAAAAAATAGCTTTATGTCTACATTAGAGGTTTGAACCCAGTAAATAGCCTGAAAAACCAAAGAATATACAAAAGCAGATAATAGGGTAAATACAACCAGCTTATAAGTAAAGCCCATAGTAAATGAGCTGAAGGTTTTTTCATAAAAGAATAAACCAAAAATAGGGCTTAACATTTCTTCTGTTCCCCGTCCCCAGAAGCCAAAAAATACTGTAAGCACCAGTGTTATGCCTAACAACGCTATAATAACCATCTTTTGCCTGTAGGGGAAAAGCAGGGCAAATACAAAAACAGTTATCACTAAAAAGCACCAGAAATAATAGCTTATTATAAAAAGATCCAACCCCCAGGTGTTTGGGTGGGTTAACTGTTTAAGAGCCAAGTCTGCAAATAGAAATAGGGCAATAACGCTGGCAATTAAAAATAACGTTTTTTTTATAAGATTTTTTGGTTTAAAGGAAAAAAATAACAATAATGCTAACGCGACCAAAAAATATAAAAAACTGAATGCAGTGATAGCTATGCAGGAATTTTTAAGCGACTCAGAGTCACTACATATTTCAGCTGGCATAGGAAAGTTCAGGTAAAAGAACAAATTTTCCAGAAAGAAAGATAAAAGTTGCATAAATAAACGTTTTAACTAAGTTTCGGCGATATTACATCTAAATATAGTTATAATAATTTTAAGATATAATGTCTAATCTATTAAAAAGATTTATAGCAGCAATTATTTTAGCACCCGTAGTTTTATACCTGATAATCACTGGTGGTGTACCATTTTTTATATGCGTATTAATGGCTTATCTTATAATGCTTTATGAGTGGGCAAACCTTACCAGTAAAGCAAATTACAGGATAGTATGGTTCATTGCAGGCCTTATATATATAACTCTGGCGGTTGTAACCTTAGTGGTTTTGGAAAGATACAGGTTTAGCATAAGTGAAGGCTCAGATGCCTATCCGCTGGTTTTATTGACCATAATTTTTATTGTATGGGCATCTGATATATCTGCCTATTTTGTTGGAAAAACTTTTGGTGGTCCTAAACTAGCTGCTAAAATTAGCCCTAATAAAACTTGGTCTGGTTTTTTTGGCGCTCTGTTTGCAACTGTTATCCTGTTTTTTACCATTAATCACTTTTATCCCTTCAAAGGTAATGATGTGTACCTTTTTCTAGTAATATTTCTTACTATATCAATCTTTTCAGTATTAGGTGACCTGCTGGAAAGTTATATGAAAAGAAAATTCGGTGTTAAGGATTCTGGAGCTATAATTCCTGGTCATGGCGGTTTGTTGGACAGGCTTGATGGATTATTGATGGTACTTAACGTACTGGGGATTTATATAATTGCTAATAGTTACCAGTTGATATGGGAATCAATTCATAACCTTGCCCGCTGATGAAAAAAAAAGTCACAATACTTGGGGCAACTGGTACAATCGGTCAGAATACAAAAGAGCTTATATTAAATAACCCTGACAAGTTTGAAGTTGAAACCGTTATTTCACATCAAAATACTTCTTTATTGGCAAAAACTGCAATTGAACTAAAGGCAAAAACTGCAATAATATACGACCACACAAAATATAATGATCTAAAAGAACAGCTAAAGAACACCAATATAAATATTTCAGCTGGAGAAGCCGCAACATTAGATGCCTCTTGCGAAAAAGTTGATATTTATATATCTGGCGCTGTAGGTTTTTGTGCATTAAAGCCAACGCTTAAAGCCATATCATCTGGTAATAAAATTGGGCTGGCAAATAAAGAGTGTCTTGTTTGCGCTGGAGACATGATGATAAACGAGGTCAAAAAAAATAACTCACAACTCATTCCTATTGATTCTGAGCATAATGCAATATACCAGATATTTGATTTTGACAGAAAGGAGAATGTTGAGAAAATAATTCTCACTGCATCAGGTGGACCTTTCAGGAGTTTAAACAAAGCAGAATTCTCAAAAGTAACAAAGGAGATGGCTGTTAACCATCCTAACTGGAAAATGGGTGAAAAAATATCTGTTGATAGTGCAACTATGATGAATAAAGGGCTGGAAGTTATTGAGGCATATTATCTGTTCGGAGTAGAAAAAGAGAGGGTAAAAATTCTGGTTCATCCAGAATCAATAATTCATGGGCTGGTACAATATAATGACGGCTCAATATTAGCAGGAATGGCAAGTCCAGACATGAAGATACCAATATCATTTGCATTGAACCATCCAGAAAGGCTGAAAAATAATTCAAACAGGGTAAATCTGGCTAAGATCGGGAGATTGAATTTCGAAGAGCCTGATCATGAAAAATTCCCTGCCATAAAACTCTCTAGGGAAGCGCTGAACATCGGTCAGAAAGCCTGCATAGCGCTTAACAGCGCCAATGAAATTGCGGTAGAAAGTTTTTTAAAAGGTCTGATAAGGTTTACCCAAATACCTTATATAGTTGAAATGGTGATTGACGAGGTTATTTCATCTGGTAATAGTTCCGTATCTGATATTGATGAGGTATTTTTAATTGATGAAACTTCAAGAAAACTTGCTCTTCAGCTTATCAGTAAGAATATAGAGTAAGTTAAATTTTAAATAACTATATATGGATTTTTCAACAATACTCAGCTTTGTAAGTAATTACTTCGTTGCTTTTATCTTTATAATCTCCTTCATCGTTTTCATTCATGAATTTGGTCATTTCTGGGTTGCAAGAAGATTTGGAGTGAAAATTGAAACTTTTTCAATTGGCTTTGGTAAGGAGATTTTTGGCTGGAATGATAAACATGGCACAAGATGGTCTTTCAGCCTGATACCTCTGGGTGGTTACGTAAAAATGTTTGGTGACAGTGATGCAGCATCAACGCCAGATAAAACAAAAATAAAGGAAATGTCCGCTGAAGAAAAAAGCCAGGCATTCCATTATAAGCCATTATATCAGCGGTTTTTGATAGTATTGGCTGGTCCTGCGGCTAATTACATATTAACTGCAGTAATACTTGCTATATTTTTCTTATCTTATGGAAGGCCAGTAACAGAGCCAGTAATTTCAAAGCTGGTAAAAAATGGTGTAGCGCAAGCAGCTGGGTTAAAAAAAGGGGACATAATAACCGAGATTGATGGAAAAAGCGTTTCATCTTTTGAAGATCTTAGAGGGATAGTTTCAATGCACCCAAATATTGAAATTGACCTGAAATATAAAAGGGCGGGTCAGGTAACTGAAATGAAAATCACCCCTGAATCCCAGAAAACTAATGATATTTTTGGTAATAAGGTTGAGGTAGGGGTTATCGGTGTTATATCTGATAAGGTAAGTTATAAAGAAATGGGTTTAACTGAGTCAATTACTTACGCTGTTTACCAATGCTACGATCTTTCATACAAAACGCTTCAAGCTGTAGGGCAGATGATAACGGGGGAGCGCCCAGCAGACCAGATAAGTGGGATTTTAAGGATAGCTGACTACTCCGCAAAGTCAGTAGAGCAGGGCTTTAGAACCGTCCTCTGGTTCATAGCCATATTGTCGCTTAACCTTGGTTTAATAAATTTATTTCCTATACCAATGCTAGATGGTGGACATTTATTCTTTTACCTTATAGAAGGGGTACGAGGAAAGCCCATTTCTGAAAAAGTTCAGGAATATATGTTCAGGTTTGGGTTTGCACTTCTCATAACATTGATGCTTTTTGCCACCTTCAATGACTTGAAGCACTTTAATGTTTTTTAAATTACCATCTAAATTTAATTATCTAATGAAAAAGCTTATTTTTGTTATTTCGTCTTTTTTAATTTTTGCATCTGATGCAAATGCAATAACAGTTAACAAAATTGTCATTGATGGCAACCAAAGGGTTGAATCATCAACTATTGAAGCTTTTTTAGCGGTTTCAAAAGGTCAGAATGTAAGTAAAGATGAGCTTGACGAAGCTTTCAGAAGAACGTTTGAAACAGGCTTATTCAAAGACCTTACGCTTAATATTGAAGATAGCACTCTGTTTGTAAAAGTTGTTGAGAACCCTGTGGTTT
>ERZ761610.573-NODE-573-length-27528-cov-22.206384_pt1 | contig 27528 bp, 19 predicted proteins | sample MGYA00512164_ERZ761610 | MGnify/ENA primary metagenome ERZ761610 (study PRJEB28899, sample SAMN02850038) | bioreactor sludge metagenome | biome: EBPR Sludge; feature: EBPR Bioreactor; material: flocular biomat | place: Australia: Thorneside Wastwater Treatment...
ATCCAGGCATATGATTTTCAGAGCATTTCTGGATTGCCGCGTCGCTTCGCTCCTCGCAATGACGACTTGTTCAGAGGTTCCAAAGGGAATCATCAGCGCCAAGTTGATTGCAGATTCCCTGGATTTGCTGGTTTTTGCGTCCTTTGCGTCTCCAATCGCGGGTACGCTCAAGGCCCGGCCATCGAACCCATGACAAGCCTACCCCGTTACCGCGCCGCCTCGATACCCGACAGACTGCGCTCGATCCGCTCCAGGCGTGCGCGCAGTTCGGCATTTTCCGCTTCCAGCTTGGCATTCAGCCCCTGGATCGCGGCCAGCGCCACGCCATCGGCGTCGACCGTCGGGATCGACTTGCCATCGCCGGCGAAGCCGAAGGTTTCCTTGAAGTCCTCGGCCACCGGGCCGATGTGAGTGCCTTCATCGGAGGTCTTGTAGCGCCAGGTGGAGATCGGCAGCGCCAATACCTTGGACAGGATCGTGCCGGCGTCTATTGCGGCGAAGCCTTCCTTCAGCTCGCGGCTGGAGGCATTGGTCCAGACACCGCCGTTGCTCAACGAGGCTCCATTGCCCATGCTGAGAAAGTTGGATCCTGCGGTGAGATTGAAGGCATTGAAATTGAACCCGCCGGTGCCATCACTGAGATACACCCGACCAATCTTTCCCGATTGACTTTGCCAGAGCAGGTCCGAATCGGCATCACCGGTGGGTCGCGCGGCCACCAGCAGGTCGTAGCTATTAGCCTGCACGGGCGGTGGTGTGACGGTGTTGAACAGCACACCGCCGTTGTCGTTCACCACCATGCGCCATGCACCATCGGCAAAGATTCCGGTCCAGTTGGTGCTGTTGATGCCACGGCCGACATACGAACGCTGCGGGGATTCATCGTCGAACCACAGGCCGCCGCTGGTGTCCGAGGCGCCGGTGCCCACCGCCTGCGAGCGCAGGCGTCCGTCGAACACCGCCACCGGCCGACCATCGTTCTGCGTCGCGGCGGGAATATTGGTGAAGAATTCCAGGTTGGACGCTGGTGTGGTTGTGCCCAGCACCAGGTTTCCATTGCTGTCGCGCACGTAGATACCCGCGGTCTTGCCGCTGCGCGAAACCAGATTGAGATCGGAGTCGGCATCGCCGCTGGTCGGTCGTGCATTCACCACCAGATCTGCTCCACCACCGATCTGCCCCGGCTGGTTGATGCGCACGCCAAAGGGTGAGCTCAACACCAGTGTCTGGTTGTCGCTGTTGCCGAGAAAGTTGATCGCCGGGTTGCTGCCGGTGTCGCCGGTGGTGCTCCAGCAGGCGCCGATCAGAGGGGCCAGCGTGACCTTTTCGCGGCCGTTGATCTCGGTGAACGCGGCGCCGCTGGCGCTGTCGCGCACGGCCGCCTGCAGCCAGGCCTCAGTGTTCTGCGCCGTTGCCGGCGCTTCCAGTTCGACCTGGAACTGGCCATTGATCACCGCGACGTTCTCCAGCGTCGTCGGATAGCCGAGCAGCCCACCCTCGCTGGCGGCGTTGTACAGACTGATCTGCAGGTCGTACTGGCCGTTCGCCGGTTTTCCACCGTCGTTCAACTGGCCCTGATAGCGCATCGGCGCGGCCGACGCGGCAGAGCCAAACGTGAGCAGCAGCGACAACACCAGCAGTTTGCGTGGGCACGTAAGCATCGATTTCGTGGTCATGGATCAGACGTCCTGGTTATTCAAAGCCATTGCGGAAAATGTCGTTGGTTGCGTCGCAGCCGACCGATCCATTGATCGACTTCAGGGCGAAGCGGCCGTTGCCACCCGAGGCGAGCGATGCATCGAGACGGGCGCTCGCCTCGATCTGGAATCGCGCATCGGCTGAAGTCGAGGGCGCTTCCGTCAACGCGCCTGTCAAGGCAAAACGATCGGGGCTGGCGGGTGCAGCAGGTGCCGCCAACAGCGCGGCGAGGGTGAGACTGATGAACGCGGGCATCACTGGATCTCGAAAATTTGCGTCGGGATCAAGGAACGATGTTTGCCAGCGCCAGCGATCACCTGGCTGGAAATTTCTTTCGTCAGGCGCTGCAGGCAAAAGGCGGCAGCCTGAGGGCAAGTCGGTTGCCTGGCGTCGACGCCGCCTCGAGCATGTCTAGACTCGCGCCTTCGCCAGCCGCTATCGGGTGACTGTGAAACTGCTTCGCTCCACCGCCATCGTCAGCTCGATGACGCTGCTCTCGCGCGTGCTCGGTTTCCTGCGCGACCTGGTGTTTGCGCAGAAGTTTGGCGCCAGCCTGGCGACCGACGCCTTCTACGTAGCCTTCCGCATCCCCAACTTCATGCGCCGGCTGTTTGCCGAGGGCTCGTTCTCGCTGGCCTTCGTGCCGGTGCTGGCCGAGTACAAGAAGCGCGGCGATCCCAAGGAACTGCGGGATTTCATCGACCACGTCTGCGGCACGCTGGCGGCGATCCTGCTGATCGTGGTGGCGCTCGGTCTGTTTGCCGCGCCGGCGCTGGTTGGGTTGTTCGCGCCGGGGTTTATCGCCGACCCCCAGAAGTTCCAGTTGACGGCGGACATGCTGCGCATCACTTTTCCGTACATCCTGTTGATTTCGCTGGCGGGTTTTGCCGGCGGCATCCTCAACAGCTTCAGCCGCTTCGCGCTGCCGGCGCTGTCCCCGGTATTGCTCAACCTGGCGCTGATCGCGTCGGCGATATGGTTGGCGCCGTTCTTCGCCGAGCCGGTCAAGGCGCTGGCGTGGGGCGTGTTCATCGGCGGCGTGCTGCAGCTCTTGATGCAGTTGCCGGGACTGAAACGCCTGGGGCTGTTGCCGCGGCCACGATGGGGCTGGCACGACAGCGGCGTGCGCAAGGTGCTGAAACTGATGATCCCGACGCTGTTCGGCTCCTCGGTGGCGCAGATCAACCTGTTGATCGACACGCTGATTGCCTCGTTCCTGGTCACCGGCAGCGTGACCTGGTTGTACTACACCGATCGCCTGCTCGAATTCCCGCTCGGCATCTTCGGTGTGGCGCTGGGCACGGTGATCCTGCCGCACCTGTCCGGCAAGCACGCCGCCGACGATCCCGCCGGCTTCACCGCGTCGGTCGACTGGGGTCTGCGCCTTGGACTTTTCATCGCGCTGCCGGCAGCGTTGATGCTGATGTTGCTCGCCGAGCCGATGTTCTGGACTCTGTTCGGATACGGCCGCTTCAGCGCGCTCGACGCGCAGATGTCGGCGCTGAGCCTCGCGGCCCTGTCGCTCGGGTTGCCCGCCTTCATCGCGGTGAAGGTGCTGGCGCCTGCCTTCTACGCGCGCCAGGACACCGCAACGCCGGTCAAGGCCGGTATCGCCAGCATGGTTTCCAGCATGCTGATGAACGCGATCTTCGTCGGCCTCTGGCTCTGGTTCGACGTGCCGGGGGCGCATGCCGGCTTGGCGTTGTCGAGCGCGCTGGCGGGTTACGTCAACATGGGTCTGCTGTTGCTGTGGCTGCGGCGATCGGGTAGTTACCGGCCGGCCAACGGCTGGCGTCGCTATGCGCTGTCGCTGTTGCTGGCCAGTGTTGCCACGGTGCTGGTGCTCTGGTGGCTGCCGCGGCAATTGCCGGCATTGCCCTCGCTGTCGGCGCCGTGGCGCCTGGCGTGGCTGACGTCGGTCGTCGCAGCCGCAGGCGCGGCCTACCTGCTCACCGCACTCGCGGCCGGATTGCGGCCGCGCCATTTGCGCGACCGCAGCCCGGTGATGTGACCTGGCAGCGTCGGCTATCCCTCAATGATATCGACGTAAAATATTGATTTAAAGAGTTTTCCAAGACTGCGCGTTGAGCGGGCCCCGGATTCGGGACGCAAAGACGCGAAGGTGCGCAAAGGACGCGAAATCAGCATATCCAGGGAGTCTGTATCCCTTCCGAAGCTTTTGATTTACTTTGCGTCCTTTGCGTCCCAATTGACAGCCTGCGGCCTCGCGTCGTCCAAAGTTCGTTGCCAGTTTCGTTTTCTTTTCCGGAAATGTACACGCCCATGAACCGTAGGTTGGGCTAAGCGCCAGCGTGCCCAACACCCGCCGCAATTGTTGGGCATGCTGGCGCTCAGCCCAACCTACGCCGGTCGGTTCATGGAGAGAATGGGCGCGCTCAGGTGCGAGCAAAGCAGGGTTGCGGGCACCGTGATCGCTATACTCCGCGTTTTTTGCCGCACTGCATCATGCTTCTCAGTCGAGACAGTCCCGGCGCGACGCTGACGCCGCAAGGCAGCGTGGTCGCGATCGGCGCCTTCGATGGTGTCCATCTCGGCCACCAGTCCTTGCTCAGCCAGTTGCGCGCGCGTGCCGATGCGCTCGGCCTGCCGGCCGTCGTGGTGACCTTCGAGCCGTTGCCGCGGCAGCACTTTGCGCGCGCGCCCTTGTTGCGCCTGACACCGGCGCGCGAGCGCGTCGAGCGCATCCGTGCTTTCGGCATCGATCACTTGCTCAGCCTGCGCTTCAACGATGCTCTGGCCGGCACTTCGGCCGAGGATTTCATCGATCAGGTGCTGGTGCGGCGCCTGCGCGCGCGCGAGGTCTGGGTCGGACCCGGGTTTCGCTTCGGCCATGGGCGGGCCGGCGATCTGGAAGTGCTGCAGTCGAGCGGATCGCGCTCGGGATTCGATGCACGCGAGGTCGCCGCGCGCACCGCCGACGGCGAACGCATCAGCTCCTCGCGCATCCGCGAGGAGTTGCTGGCTTCGGAGTTCGATGCCGCCGAGCACGCGCTCGGTCGTCGTTACACCTATGGCGGGCGTGTCGTGCGCGGCCAGCAACTTGGCCGTCAGCTCGGCTTTCCCACGGCCAACCTGCGCTGGCCGCAGAACTCGATGGGCTTCGGCGGCATCTTCGCGGTGCGCGTTGATGGTGCAGGCCTGAGCCGGCATCCGGGCGTCGCCAGCCTCGGTTACCGGCCGGCAGTGGGTGGCAAGGAACTGCTGCTGGAAGTGCATTTGTTCGATTTCGATGGCGATCTCTACGGGAAACGCCTCACTATCGACTTCATTGCGAAGCAGCGGGACGAGTGGCATTTTCCGGACCTCGATTCCCTGGTTGAGCAGATTCGTCGCGATGCCGACGAAGCCCTTCGTTTGCTCGGAGCAAACCCCGCGTGACTGATGACAAGCAGACCGATTACAAGCAGACGCTCTCGCTGCCGACCACCGATTTTGCGATGAAGGCGGACCTCGCCAATCGCGAACCGGCGATGCTGGCGGCGTGGGAGAACGAACAGCGGTATGCCGCTCTGCAAGCGGCCGCGGCCGATCGCCCGGTTTTCGTGCTGCACGATGGCCCGCCATACGCCAACGGCGACATCCATATCGGCCACGCCGTCAACAAGATCCTCAAGGACATCGTGGTCAAGTCGAAGCTGCTGTCCGGCTACCGCGCGCCGTACGTGCCGGGGTGGGACTGCCACGGGTTGCCAATCGAAGTCGCCGTCGAAAAGAAGGTCGGCAAGGTCGGTCACAAGGTCGATGCGCGCCAGTTCCGCGCCGAGTGCCGCAAGTACGCCGCCGAGCAGATCGAGCGCCAACGCGTCGACTTCAAGCGTCTCGGCGTGCTCGGTGCCTGGGAGCAGCCTTATCGGACGATGGATTTCAAGTACGAAGCCGACATGCTGCGTGCGCTGGCGAAGATCGTCGAACGCGGTCATGTCGTTCGAGGATTCAAGCCGGTGCACTGGTGTTTCGACTGCCGCAGCGCGCTGGCGGAGGCGGAGATCGAATACGCCAACAAGGTCGATCCGGCGATCGACGTCGGTCTGCCGTTTGTCGACGGCGCGGCGTTGGCGCAGGTGTTCGGGCTGGGCGCGCCGGTCGACGACGCAATGGCGGTGATCTGGACCACCACGCCGTGGACGCTGCCGTCGAATCAGGCGGTCGCGGTCAATCCGGACCTCGATTACGCGCTGGTGCGCACCGAGCGCGGCCATCTGGTGATCGCTGATGCGCTGGTCGAACGCTGCCTCAAGCGCTTCAAGCTCACTGGCGAAGTGATCGCGCGCTGTGTCGGCAAGACACTGGAGCACTGCAATGTGCGCCACCCGTTCTACGACCGCATCTCGCTGATGATCCTCGGCGAGCACGTCAGCGACACCGACGGCACCGGTCTGGTGCATACCTCGCCGGCTTATGGCGTCGAGGACTTCCAGGCACTGAAGCGCTATTCGGACGAAGTCATCAATCCGGTGCAGGGCGATGGACGTTACGCCGCCGATCTGCCCTTGTTTGGCGGGTTGAAAATCACCGAGGCCAATCCGCGCATCGTCGAGCACCTGGCGTCGCTGGGCCGCTTGCTCGCCAGTTTCGACAGCGACCACAGCGTCGCCCATTGCTGGCGGCACAAGACGCCGACCATCTTCCGTGCCACGCCGCAGTGGTTCATCAGCATGGAAACTGCAGGGCTGCGCGACCAGGCGATGGCGGCGATCGACGGTGTGCGCTGGGTACCCGACTGGGGCAAGGAGCGCATCCAGGGCATGATTTCCGGGCGACCCGACTGGTGCATCTCGCGCCAGCGCACCTGGGGCGTGCCGATCGCGCTGTTCGTCGACAAGACCCATCAGGCGCCGCACCCGCGCTCGGTCGAGCTGATGCTGCAGGTGGCGGAGCGCATCGAGCAGGGTGGCGTCGACGCCTGGTTCGATCTCGACCCGCGTGAATTGCTCGGCGACGAGGCCGACCAGTACGACAAGGTCAGCGACATTCTCGATGTCTGGTTCGACTCTGGCGTCAGCCACGCCTGCGTCGTCGATGCGCGACCGGAGCTGGCCGGCGTGCCCGCCGATCTGTACCTCGAAGGCTCCGATCAGCACCGCGGCTGGTTCCAGTCGGCGCTGCTGACCAGCACCGCGATGCGTGGCAGCGCGCCTTACCGGCAGGTGCTGACGCACGGCTTCACGGTCGATGCCGAGGGCAAGAAGATGAGCAAGTCGGCCGGCAATGTGGTCGCGCCGCAGCAGGTGATGAAGACTCTCGGCGCGGATGTGTTGCGGCTGTGGGTTGCGGCGACCGACTATCGCGCAGAAATGAGTGTGTCGGACGAGATCCTTAAGCGGGTCTCCGAATCCTACCGGCGCATCCGCAACACCTGCCGTTACCTGCTCGCCAACCTGAATGGCTTCGATCCCACGCGCCATCGGGTCGCTCATGCCGATCTGCTGCCGTTCGACCAGTGGATCGTCGATCAGGCCTGGCAACTGCAGCAGCGTGTGATCAAGAGCTACGACGACTACCAGTTCCACCAGATCTACCAGGAACTGCACACCTTCTGCAGCGTGCAACTGGGCGCGATTTATCTCGATGTGCTGAAGGACCGCATGTACACGCTGCGCGAGGACTCGCGCGCGCGGCGTTCCGGGCAGACGGCGATGTACCACGTGGCCGAGGCGATGGTGCGCTGGATGGCGCCGATCCTGAGCTTCACGGCCGATGAGATCTGGCGCTTCCTGCCGGCGCGCGAGGTTGCCTCGCCGCTGTTCGAGACCTGGTACGACGGGCTGGCGCCGCTGGCCGACAACGGTCGCCTGGGCGCCGCCCAGTGGGAGCGCCTGTTGGCGCTGCGCGAGGCGATCAATCTGGCGCTGGAGCCCCTGCGCAAGGACAAACGCATCGGCTCGGGACTGGATGCCGAGATCGATCTTTACGTCAGCACGACGGCGATGGGTGGACTCTCCGACGCCTTCCCCGAATTGCGATTCCTGTTGATGGTGTCTGCCGTGCACGTGCACACAACCCCCGCTCCGGACGACGCCGCGCAGATCGAGGGCGGTGCCATCCGCTTCGTTGCGCGCGTCAGCGAAGCTGAAAAGTGCGCCCGCTGCTGGCACCATCGCGACGATGTCGGCGCGCACGTTGTACATCCGTCGCTGTGCGGCCGCTGTGTGGAGAATGTCGAGGGACCCGGTGAAAGCCGTCTCTGGTTCTGACCAGGCCGGTCGCGGCGGTCTGATCTGGCTGCTGCTGTCGGGGCTGGTCATCATCCTCGACCAGTGGACCAAGCTGATCGCGGTCGCAGCGCTCGACTACCTGAAGCCGGTGCCGGTGCTGCCCGGACTCAACTGGACGCTGGTCCACAATGAGGGTGGTGCATTCAGCTTCCTGAGCGACCACGGCGGCTGGCAGCGATGGTTCTTCCTGGTCGTGGCCAGTGTTGTCACCATTGTCCTCGTCGAGTGGCTGCGACGCACCGCCCGGCGCGAGTGGGTGCTGTGTCTGCCGCTGGCGCTATTGATCGGCGGCGCCATCGGCAACCTGATCGACCGCGCGCGCCTCGGTTACGTCATTGATTTTGTTGATGTGTATTACGGCACTTGGCACTGGCCGGCGTTCAACGTTGCCGATTCCGGGATTACCGTGGGCATCGTGATGTTGATCGCGTATGAGATGTTTGGGAAAGGAGGGGCGCGGCACTCGGCGTGAAATCCTGACGTCATTGCGAGTTGCCTGCTTCGGTGCGAAGCTGCGCACGAGCCTTGAACTCTGTCATTGCGATGAGCGCACCGACGAAGCAATCCAGAGACGTTGCGTACTTGCCTCAGGACCTCCAGGAGCATAGGCGCTGGATTGCTTCGCTCCGCTCGCAATGACGACCTCGCGGCAATTCCCGCCGCTTCTGCCACTCACCACTTACTACTTACTACTCACTGCTCCCATGGACGTCCTGCTCGCCAACCCCCGCGGCTTCTGCGCCGGCGTCGACCGCGCCATCGACATCGTCGAGCGCGCGCTCGATTTGTTCGGGGCGCCGATCTATGTGCGCCACGAGGTGGTGCACAACCGTTTCGTGGTCGAGTCCTTGCGCGCGCGCGGTGCTGTTTTCATCGAGGAGCTGCATGAGGTGCCTCGCGACGCCACCGTGATCTTCAGCGCGCATGGTGTGTCGCAGGCGGTGCGCGCCGAAGCGGACGCGCGCGGCTTCCGTGTGTTCGATGCCACTTGTCCGCTGGTGACCAAGGTACACATGGAAGTGTCGCGGCACTGCCGCGCCGGTCGCGACATGGTGCTGATCGGTCATGCGGGGCATCCGGAAGTCGAGGGCACGCTCGGCCAGTGGGACCGCGAACGTGGTGGTGGATCCATCCAGTTGGTCGAAACCGTCGCGGATGTCTGGAGCATCCAGGTCGGCCAGCCCGAACACCTGGCTTACACGACGCAGACGACGCTCTCGGTCGACGAAACGCTGGAGATCATCGCGGCGCTGCGCCAGCGCTTCCCGCAGATCCAGGGGCCGCGCCATGACGACATCTGCTACGCCACACAGAATCGCCAGGATGCGGTGCGCGAACTGGCGCAGCAATGCGATCGGGTGCTGGTGGTGGGTTCGCCCAACAGCTCGAACTCAAACCGTCTGCGCGAGCTCGCGGAGCGTAACGGGATCGCCGCGTACCTGATCGACGGCGCCGACGACATCCGGCCCGAATGGCTGGAAGGCGCGCGCCGTGTGGGCGTCACCGCCGGAGCATCAGCGCCCGAGAGCCTGGTGCAGGGCGTGGTTGAGCGCCTGCGGCTACTGGGTCACGGCGAAGTGCGCGAACTCAAGGGCGTGCGTGAGAACATGGTTTTTGCCCTGCCGCGCGAGTTGCGCGTGGTGGTGGAAGGGTAGAAGTTGGTGTTGGTTGTTGGTTGTTGGTTGTTGGTCCGAGCGCGTTGGCGGAATGTTGTAGGCTTTTGTGGGTCCAGACTTGTCTGGACGCTCTTGCCTGGTCAAAGTAAAAGCGTCCAGACAAGTCTGGACCTACCAAAGCGCTGGAGTGCCAGCCTTCCAGTGCCCCGTGCCCCGCTTTGGCTGCCAACGCCAACAACCAACACCAACAGCCGCTCTCCTCCCACCTGAACGCCCCTCAACCGGGCAAAGTTTTTGCTTCCGGACCCGTTGACAAAGGCATGCCATCGAAAACACAATAGTGGGCTCCGTCGCGGAGGGATACCCAAGCGGCCAAAGGGGGCTGACTGTAAATCAGCTGGCACTGCCTTCGGTGGTTCGAATCCACCTCCCTCCACCAGGTTCGGTTGTTTTAGCAGGAAGCAAGGCGGGAGTAGTTCAATGGTAGAACCTCAGCCTTCCAAGCTGATGACACGGGTTCGATTCCCGTTTCCCGCTCCAACCGCGTAACCGAGCCGGAAGAAAATACCGTTTACGCCCGTGTAGCTCAGTCGGTAGAGCACCTCCTTGGTAAGGAGGAGGTCGCTGGTTCGATTCCAGTCGCGGGCACCATCTCAAAGCAACAGTCACTTTAGCGCACGTATTAGAGGCCGCACATGTCCAAGAGCAAGTTTGAGCGCACCAAGCCGCACGTGAACGTCGGCACCATCGGTCACGTCGATCACGGCAAGACGACCTTGACGGCTGCGCTGACGAAGATCGGTGCGGAGCGTTTTGGTGGCGAGTTCAAGGCCTACGACCAGATCGACAAGGCACCGGAAGAGAAGGCGCGCGGCATCACGATTTCGACGGCGCACGTCGAATACGAATCGCCGAACCGCCACTACGCGCACGTCGATTGCCCGGGCCACGCCGACTACGTGAAGAACATGATCACCGGTGCCGCGCAGATGGACGGCGCGATTCTGGTGTGTTCGGCCGCCGACGGCCCGATGCCGCAGACGCGCGAGCACATCCTGCTGTCGCGCCAGGTCGGTGTGCCGTACATCGTGGTCTACCTGAACAAGGCGGACATGGTGGACGACGCCGAGCTGCTGGAACTGGTCGAGATGGAAGTTCGCGAGCTGCTTTCCAAGTACGATTTCCCGGGCGACGACACGCCGATCATCCATGGTTCGGCGCTGAAGGCGCTGGAAGGTGATCAGAGCGAGATCGGCGTGCCGTCGATCATCAAGCTGGTGGAAGCGCTGGACAGCTACATTCCGGAGCCGGTGCGGGTGATCGACAAGCCGTTCCTGATGCCGGTGGAAGACGTGTTCTCGATCTCGGGTCGTGGCACGGTGGTGACCGGTCGCGTCGAGCGCGGCATCGTGAAGGTGGGCGAGGAAATCGAGATCGTGGGCCTGAAGCCGACGATCAAGACGATCGTGACCGGCGTCGAGATGTTCCGCAAGCTGCTGGATCAGGGCCAGGCGGGCGACAACGTGGGTCTGTTGCTGCGCGGCACCAAGCGCGACGACGTCGAGCGCGGTCAGGTGATCTGCAAGCCGGGTTCGATCAATCCGCACACGACGTTCGAAGCCGAAGTGTACGTGCTGAGCAAGGAAGAGGGCGGTCGTCACACGCCGTTCTTCAAGGGCTATCGCCCGCAGTTCTACTTCCGCACGACCGACGTGACGGGCAACTGCGAGCTGCCGGAAGGCGTCGAGATGGTCATGCCGGGCGACAACATCAAGATGGTGGTGTCGCTGATCGCACCGATCGCGATGGAAGAAGGCCTGCGCTTCGCGATTCGCGAAGGCGGCCGAACCGTCGGCGCCGGCGTGGTGGCGAAGGTCATCAAGTAATCACGGCAAGATCGGAGTTGCACGTTTGAGGACGACAGTACGCCAGTAGCTCAACTGGCAGAGCAGCGGTCTCCAAAACCGCAGGTTGGGGGTTCGATTCCCTCCTGGCGTGCCACTTCAGTCCCGCGTGTGCCGATAGGCCAATCCAACAATCGCCGCGCCCCGCAGGGGGCGCGGCGCTGGCGTCCAGGGAATCCATGAGCGCAATCATGAGCGCAAAAGTCGATCCACCCAATCCGAGCGGCGGTACAGCGGCGCTCGACATCGTCAAACTGGTGGTCGCCGCCGCGCTCGCGATCGGCAGTGCTGTCGCATTCTATTGGCTCGCCGACCAGTGGCCGATGTGGGCGCGCGTTCTGGTCGTGCTGGCCGGTTTGGGTGCGGGTACCGTGCTGGCGCTGACCAGTGTTCCGGGAATCCAGTTCAAGAAGTTCCTGCGCGACGCGCAGATCGAGGTTCGCAAGGTCGTGTGGCCGACTCGCCAGGAAACCTGGCAGACCACGCTGATCGTCGCAGTGGCAGTACTCATCATCGGCATCCTGATCTGGATCATTGACATGATCCTGTCCTGGGTGGTCCGCATGATGATGGGTTGAGGGAGCGAACCCGATGTCCAAGCGTTGGTATGTGGTCCACGCCTATTCGGGATTCGAAAACCAGGTGCGTCGGTCGCTGGAAGACCGCGTCCAGCGCTCCGGCCTGCAAGAGCGCTTCGGCCAGGTGCTGGTGCCGACTGAAGAAGTCATCGAGATGCGCCACGGTCAGAAGCGCAAGTCCGAGCGCAAGTTTTTCCCGGGATACGTGCTGGTGCAGATCGAAACCGTGGTCGACGGGCGTTCGCTGCGCATCGACGACGAGTGCTGGCACCTGGTGAAGGAAACGCCGAAGGTGATGGGTTTCATCGGCGGCACTGCCGATCGGCCGTTGCCGATCAGCGACAAGGAAGCCGACGCCATCCTTCAGCGGGTCCAGGAAGGTGTCGACAAGCCCAAGCCCAAGGTGCTGTTCGAGCCTGGCGAAATGGTGCGGGTCACCGAGGGGCCGTTCAACGATTTCAATGCCGTGGTCGAGGAAGTCAACTACGACAAGAGCCGCCTGAAAGTGGCGGTGCTGATTTTTGGCCGATCCACGCCGGTCGAACTGGAGTTCGGGCAGGTGGAGAAGGCGTAAGGCGGAAAAGGGAAAAAGGAAAAAGGAAAAGGGGAAGAGCGAAAAGCCGGTCCCCGCGAGCTTCAACCTTTTTCCATTTTCCATTTTCCTTTTTCCAGGCAACGGGGAGCCGCGGGCATCCAGTCCAACGCGCTTGAACCCGAAGGAGTGATGCAATGGCAAAGAAAGTCACAGGTTACATCAAGCTGCAGGTCAAGGCCGGTGAGGCCAATCCCTCGCCGCCGGTTGGTCCCGCGCTGGGCCAGCGTGGCGTGAACATCATGGAGTTCTGCAAGCAGTTCAATGCTGCGACGCAGAAGACCGAGAAGGGCACTCCGCTGCCGGTGATCATCACCGTGTACAGCGACCGCTCGTTCACCTTCATCACCAAGACGCCGCCGGCGACCATCCTGATCAAGAAGGCGATCGGTCTGGCCAAGGGCAGCAGTCGCCCGAATACCGAGAAGGTCGGCAAGATCTCGCGCAAGCAGCTCGAAGATGTTGCCAACACCAAGATGCCCGACCTGACGGCGGCCGACCTCGATGCCGCGGTGCGCACCCTTGCCGGTAGCGCCCGCAGCATGGGCCTGATTGTGGAGATCTGATGCCATGACTTCGATGACCAAACGATTCAAGGCGCTGCAAGGCGTGGTGACACCGGGCAAGGCGTATCCCGTCGAAGACGCGCTGCGCATCCTCAAGGACAACTCGAAGGTCAAGTTCGTCGAGTCCGTCGATGTGGCCGTGCGCCTCGGTATCGATGCCAAAAAGTCTGATCAAGGCGTGCGTGGTTCCTCGCTGCTGCCCAACGGCACCGGCAAGACGGTGCGTGTGGCCGTGTTTTGCCCGGCGGGCGAAAAGGCCGAAGCGGCCAAGGCGGCCGGCGCCGATGCGGTTGGCATGGATGACCTGGCCGAGAAGATGCAGGCCGGCGATCTGAACTACGACCGCGTGATTGCCACCCCGGATGCGATGCGCGTGGTCGGCAAGCTCGGCCAGTTGCTCGGTCCGCGTGGCTTGATGCCGAATCCGAAAGACGGCTCGGTGACGCCTGACGTGGTCACTGCGGTGAACAACGCCAAGGCGGGCCAGGTCAAGTTCCGCAACGACAAGGGCGGCATCGTGCATTGCACGATCGGCAAGGTCAGCTTCGAGGTCCAGGCCTTGCGCGAGAACCTGAACACGCTGCTCGCTGACCTGCTGCGTCTGAAGCCGGCGACGTCGAAAGGTCAGTACCTGTTGAAGATCAGTCTGTCGACGACGATGGGCCTCGGCGTAACCGTCGACCCATCCACCGTGCAGACCCGTTGATACACCGCCGGTCTGGCGAGCCCCAGGGGCTTGCGGGACCCCGAAGCCGGCCATGGATGGCCGGCCCGCGAACCGGGCCCTGCCCGGTACGGCGAAGCCAGCGTCCGGACATGTGCCGGACGCTGGCGTGGTCAGGCGAGCCCCGGAAGGGCTCGTCCTGACCGACAAAAATTTTGAGGGCGCCTGGCTGACGCCGGGCCGCCGTCAAAGACCGCGGGTGTGCCTGCGGCAGTCGCGCCGAGACCAACTCGGCAACGCTGTCCTGACACTTAAGCGCTGTACTGGCCCGCGCAGATGGTGCCGCCCGATCCGAGTTGGTTGGAAACGGCAGTACCGCAGTCCCAGGGTCCATCCGGACCCGGCGTCGATGCCTACATGGATTGACGTAGTCGATACAGGCGCGGGCGGTTCGCCGTCTCGTCTGATGCTGGAGGAACGCAATGGCACTCAATCTGGACCAAAAGAAAGAGGTCGTTGCCGAACTCGCCGAGGTGGCTTCCAGTGCAATGTCGCTGGTTGCTGCAAAGTATGACGGCTTGACCGTCGCCCACCTCACCGATCTTCGCGTGAAGGCGCGCAAGAACGGCGTTTACCTGCGTGTTGTCAAGAACACGCTGGCGCGCCGTGCAGTCAAGGGTACCGAATTCGAGTGCGTCTCCGACGTGCTCACCGGCCCTTTGCTGTATGCCTTCTCGAAGGAAGACCCCGGTGCGGCTGGACGATTGATCAAGGATTTCGCGAAGACCAACGACAAGCTCGTCACCAAGGTCGTCGCCGTGGGCGGAAAGCTCTACGGTGCGGCTGAACTGGATCGACTGGCAAGTCTGCCGACGCGCGATCAAGCCCTGTCCATGCTGCTCGGAGTACTCACGCAGCCCGCGACCCAGTTGGTTCGCGTTTTGGCCGAACCGGCTGCAAGCCTGGCCCGCGCGATCCGCGCGGTCGGCGAGCGCCAACAGGCCGCATGAGCGAGTTCAGCAATCGAACTGCAATACCCGTTTACCCATCAGGAGTTTCACATCATGTCGCTTAGCAATGATCAGATCCTCGAAGCCATCGCTTCGAAGAGCCTCATGGAGATCATGGATCTCGTGAAGGCAATGGAAGAGAAGTTCGGCGTGTCCGCCGCCGCCCCGGTCGCCGTTGCTGCCGGTCCGGCCGCTGCTGCTGCCCCGGTCGAAGAGCAGACCGAGTTCACCGTGCTGCTCGCCGCCATCGGCGAGAAGAAGGTGGAAGTCATCAAGGCCGTCCGTGCCATCACCAACCTCGGCCTCAAGGAAGCCAAGGATCTGGTCGAAGGCGCGCCGTCGACCGTCAAGGACGGTGTCAGCAAGGATGATGCTGCAAAGTTCCGCAAGTTGCTGGAAGAAGCCGGCGCCAAGGTCGAAGTCAAGTAATCGACCCTGGTCCGACTTGTTGTACGCGGGGCTGGGGGCCGAAAGGTCCCCGGCCTCTATTCGTTAGCCGAAGGCGGGAAAAAGGAAAATGGAAAAAGGAAAAAGGAACAGCGGCTCGTTCAGTCGACGCGACTGAGCGAGCTCTCCCCTTTTCCATTTTCCCTTTACCTTTTTCCTGTTCCTGATTGACTGCTGCCGCAAGGCAGCCCAAGGCGAGAGTACACCCATGAGCTACTCGTTCACCGAAAAGAAGCGCATCCGCAAGGACTTCGGCAAGACTCCGGCAGTGCTGGCCGTGCCACCATTGCTGGCGATCCAGGTCAATTCCTATCGCGATTTCCTGCAGGCCGAAACCTCGCCGTCGAACTATCGCGATGTCGGCTTGCACGCGGCGCTCAAGTCGGTGTTCCCGATCAGCAGCTACTCGGGCAGTGCTTCGCTCGAATACGTGAGTTATCGCCTGGGCGACCCGCCATTCGATGTGCGCGAGTGCAAGTCGCGTGGCCTGTCCTACGGCGCACCTTTGCGCGTCACCGTGCGCCTGGTGGTGTACGACCGCGAGAGCTCGAACAAGGCGATCAAGTACGTCAAGGAGCAGGAGGTCTACATGGGCGAGTTGCCGCTCATGACCGACACCGGTACCTTCATCGTCAACGGCACCGAGCGCGTCATAGTGTCGCAGTTGCATCGTTCGCCCGGCGTGTTCTTCGATCACGACCGCGGCAAGACGCACAGCTCGGGCAAGCTGCTGTACTCGGCGCGCGTGATTCCCTACCGTGGCTCCTGGCTGGACTTCGAGTTCGACCCGAAGGACTGCCTGTTCACGCGTATCGATCGGCGCCGCAAGTTGCCGGTCACCATTCTGTTGCGTGGCTTGGGCTACACCAACACGCAGATCCTGCAGATGTTCTTCGAGATCAACCGCTTCGAGTTGAAGTCGGTGGGTGCAATGCTGGAACTGGTCCCGGATCGCCTGCGCGGCGAGACGGCGAGCTTCGACATTCGTGTCGGCAAGGAACTGATCGTCGAATCCGGCAAGCGTATCACCTCGCGCCACGTGCGCCAGATGGAGAAGCTCAAGGACAAGAACATCGAGGTGCCGGACGAATACCTGATCGGCCGCATCCTGTCCGAGGACGTGGTCGACCCGAAGACCGCCGAAGTGCTGGCACTGGCCAACGATGAGTTGACCGACGAGCATCTGACCGCTTTCCGCCGCGCCAAGATCTCCTCGATCGGCACCATTTTCGTCAACGACCTCGATCGCGGCCCGTACATTTCCAATACGCTGCGCATCGATCCGTCGCGCTCGCCGCTGGAAGCGTTGGTCGAAATTTACCGCATGATGCGACCGGGCGAGCCGCCGACCAAGGAAGCGGCGCAGAACCTGTTCCAGAACCTGTTCTTCGCCACCGATCGCTACGATCTGTCCGCGGTCGGACGCATGAAGTTCAACCGCCGTGTCGGCCGCAAGGAGACCACCGGTTCCGGCGTGCTCTCGCACGACGACATCCTGTCGGTGTTGCGCGTGCTGATCGACATCCGCAATGGCAAGGGTACCGTCGACGACATCGATCACCTCGGCAATCGCCGTGTGCGCAGCGTCGGCGAGATGGCCGAGAATGTATTCCGCATTGGCCTGGTGCGCGTCGAACGCGCGGTCAAGGAACGCCTGTCGCTGGCCGAGTCCGAAGGTCTGACGCCGCAGGAACTGATCAACGCCAAGCCGGTGGCTGCGGCGATCAAGGAGTTCTTCGGCTCCTCGCAGCTCAGTCAGTTCATGGACCAGAACAACCCGCTGTCCGAGGTGACGCACAAGCGTCGCGTTTCGGCGCTCGGTCCGGGCGGCCTGACGCGCGAACGCGCCGGCTTCGAAGTGCGCGACGTGCATCCGACGCATTACGGTCGCGTCTGCCCGATCGAAACGCCGGAAGGCCCGAACATCGGCCTGATCAACTCGCTGTCGGTGTACGCACGCACCAACGACTACGGCTTCATCGAGACGCCGTTCCGCCGCGTTGTCGATTCGAAGGTCACCGATCAGGTCGATTACCTGTCGGCGATCGAAGAGAACGAATTCGTCGTGGCGCAGGCCAACGTCGTGCTCGACAAAGACGGCACCATGACCGAGGACCTGGTCACCATCCGCGAGCGTGGCGACATCCTGCTCAAGGCACCGGCAGAAGTTCATTACATGGACATCTCGCCGATGCAGATCGTGTCGGTCGCTGCGGCCCTGGTGCCGTTCCTCGAACACAACGACGCCAACCGCGCGTTGATGGGCGCCAACATGCAGCGCCAGGCGGTGCCGACTTTGCGCGCCGAATGCCCGGTGGTGGGTACCGGCATCGAGCGCAAGGTGGCCAGCGATTCCGGTGTGACGGTGATCGCCCGACGCGGCGGTGTCGTCGACCAGATCGACGCCGGCCGTGTGGTGGTCAAGGCGAATGAGGCCGAGGTCGGCGAGAACGATGCCGGCGTCGACATCTACAGCCTGATCAAGTACACCCGCTCCAACCAGAACACCTGCATCAACCAGCGCCCGCTGGTGCAGGTCGGTGACCGCGTTGCGCCCGGCGACACGCTGGCGGACGGCCCGTCGACCGATCTCGGTGAGCTGGCGCTGGGCCAGAACATGCTGGTCGCGTTCATGCCCTGGAACGGCTACAACTTCGAGGACTCGATCCTGGTCTCCGAGCGCGTGGTCAAGGAAGACCGCTACACGACGATCCACATCGAAGAGCTGACCGCCGTCGCACGCGATACCAAGCTCGGTCCCGAGGAAATCACCGCCGACATTCCGAACGTGGGTGAGCAGGCACTGTCGCGCCTCGACGAGAGCGGCATCGTCTACATCGGCGCCGAAGTGAACGCGGGCGACATCCTGGTCGGCAAGGTCACGCCCAAGGGCGAGACCCAGCTGACCCCGGAAGAGAAGCTGCTGCGCGCGATCTTCGGCGAGAAGGCGTCCGACGTGAAGGACACCTCGCTGCGCGTGCCCTCGGGTATGGTCGGCACCGTGATCGACGTTCAGGTCTTCACCCGCGAGGGCATCGAGCGCGACAAGCGCGCGCAGTCGATCATCGACGACCAGCTGCGCAGCTTCAAGACCGACCTCGCCGACCAGATGCGCATCGTGGAGCGCGACGCCTTCGCGCGTATCCGCCGCATGATCGTGGGTCAGGTCGCCAACGGCGGCCCGAAGAAGCTCGCCAAGGGCACCGCACTCACCGACGCCTATCTGGACAGCCTGGAGCTCTACCACTGGTTCGACATCCGCCTCGCCGACGAGACCCTGGCGGTGCAGCTCGAGGCCGTGCGTGAAGGTCTCGAGAACACCCGCAAGGACTTCGAGCAGGCCTTCGAGATCAAGAAGAAGAAGCTCACCCAGGGCGACGAGCTGCCCCCGGGCGTGCAGAAGATGGTCAAGGTCTATCTGGCCGTGAAGCGCCGCCTGCAGCCGGGCGACAAGATGGCCGGCCGTCACGGCAACAAGGGTGTGGTGTCGAAGATCGTCCCGGTCGAGGACATGCCCTACATGGAAGACGGCACTCCGCTCGACATCGTGCTCAACCCGCTCGGCGTGCCGTCGCGGATGAACATCGGCCAGATCCTCGAGACCCACCTCGGCTGGGCGGCGAAGGGACTCGGCCAGCAGATCGACAAGATGCTGCAGGCGCAGGCCTCGGCGCAGGAGCTGCGCGGCTTCCTCGACCAGATCTACAACAGCAGCGGTCACCCCGAGGACATCGCCAACCTGAAGGACGAGGACGTGCGCGAGCTCGCCGGCAACCTCAAGAAGGGCGTGCCCTTCGCGACTCCGGTGTTCGACGGCGCGAAGGAAGAGGAGATCCAGCAGATGCTCGAGCTGGCCGGCCTGCCCACCGGCGGCCAGGTCACCCTCTACGACGGCCGCACCGGCGAGGCCTTCGAGCGCAAGGTCACGGTGGGCTACAAGCACGTGCTGAAGCTGCACCACCTGGTCGACGACAAGATGCACGCGCGTTCGACCGGCCCGTACTCGCTCGTCACCCAGCAGCCGCTGGGCGGCAAGGCGCAGTTCGGCGGCCAGCGCTTCGGCGAGATGGAGGTCTGGGCGCTGGAGGCCTACGGTGCGGCCTACACGCTGCAGGAGATGCTGACCGTCAAGTCCGACGACGTCGGCGGCCGCAACCAGATGTACAAGAACATCGTCGACGGCAACCACGAGATGGTCGCGGGCATGCCGGAGTCGTTCAACGTGCTGGTCAAGGAGATCCGTTCCTTGGGCATCAACATGGAACTGGAAACCGATTAACCGGGACGCGGAGATAAGCCATGAAAGACCTGCTCAACCTGTTCAACCAGCAGCGCCAGGTGGTGGATTTCGACGCCATCCGCATCGGCCTTGCGTCCCCGGAGCTGATCCGTTCCTGGTCCTTCGGCGAGGTCAAGAAGCCGGAGACCATCAACTACCGCACCTTCAAGCCCGAGCGTGACGGCCTGTTCTGCGCCGCGATCTTCGGGCCGGTCAAGGACTACGAGTGCCTGTGCGGCAAGTACAAGCGCATGAAGCACCGCGGCGTGGTCTGCGAGAAGTGCGGCACCGAGGTCACCCTGGCCAAGGTGCGTCGCGAACGCATGGGCCACATCGAGCTGGCCAGCCCGACCGCGCACATCTGGTTCCTGAAGTCGCTGCCGTCGCGCATCGGTCTGATGCTCGACATGACGCTGCGCGACATCGAACGCATCCTCTATTTCGAAGCCTATGTCGTCGTCGATCCCGGTCTGACCGCGTTGACGCGTGGTCAGTTGCTGACCGAAGAGCAGTTCCTGATTGCGGTCGAAGAGCACGGCGACGAGTTCGATGCGCGCATGGGCGCCGAAGCCGTCTATGAGCTGCTGCGCACGATCGACCTCAATGCCGAGATGGTGCGCCTCAAGGAAGAGATCGCCAGCACCAACTCCGAGACCAAGCTCAAGCGCCTGTCCAAGCGCATCAAGCTGATGGAAGCCTTCGTCGAGTCCGGCAACCGCCCCGAGTGGATGGTGATGACGGTCCTGCCGGTGCTGCCTCCCGATTTGCGACCACTGGTTCCGCTCGATGGCGGCCGTTTCGCCACCTCGGATCTGAATGATCTGTATCGGCGCGTGATCAACCGCAACAACCGCCTGAAGCGCCTGCTCGAGCTCAATGCGCCGGACATCATCGTGCGCAACGAGAAGCGCATGCTGCAGGAAGCGGTCGATGCGCTGATGGACAACGGCCGTCGTGGTCGCGCCATCACCGGCACCAACAAGCGCCCGCTGAAGTCGCTGGCCGACATGATCAAGGGCAAGCAGGGGCGCTTCCGCCAGAACCTGCTCGGCAAGCGCGTCGACTATTCCGGCCGCTCGGTGATCGTGGTCGGTCCGACGCTGCGCCTGCACGAGTGCGGTCTGCCGAAGAAGATGGCGCTGGAACTGTTCAAGCCGTTCATCTTCAGCAAGCTGCAGCGTCGCGGCCTCGCCACGACGATCAAGGCGGCCAAGAAGCTGGTCGAGCGCGAGAGCGCCGAAGTGTGGGATATCCTCGAGGAAGTGATCCGCGAGCACCCGGTGCTGCTGAACCGCGCGCCGACCCTGCATCGCCTCGGCATCCAGGCCTTCGAGCCGGTGCTGATCGAAGGCAAGGCGATCCAGTTGCATCCGCTGGTCTGCACCGCATTCAATGCCGACTTCGACGGCGACCAGATGGCCGTGCACGTGCCGCTGTCGCTGGAAGCGCAGTTGGAAGCGCGTGCGCTGATGATGAGTACCAACAACATCCTGTCGCCGGCCAACGGCGAGCCGATCATCGTGCCGACCCAGGACGTCGTCCTTGGCCTGTACTACATGACGCGCGAATTGGTCGGCAAGCGCGGCGAAGGCATGATCTTCTCCGACGTCAAGGAAGTACATCGCGCGTATTCGGCGCACAAGGTCGATCTGCACGCCAAGGTGCGCGTGCGCATCGAGGAGACCGAAATCAACGAGGACGGCACGCGCAGCAAGAAGCGCACGCTGATCCAGACCACCATCGGTCGCGCGCTGCTCTCCGAAATTCTGCCGGCCGGCATGCCGTTCGCACTGGTCAATCAGAACCTGACCAAGAAGGCGATTTCCGGCCTGATCAACCAGTGCTACCGCCGCCTTGGCCTCAAGGATACGGTGATCTTCGCCGACCAGTTGATGTACACGGGTTTCGCCTACGCCACGCGCGCCGGCGTGTCCATCGGCATCGACGACCTCAAGATTCCGCTCGAAAAGGGCGCGATCCTGGAAGTTGCCGAACGCGAAGTGCGCGAGATCCAGGACCAGTTCACCTCCGGTCTGGTGACCGCGGGCGAGCGCTACAACAAGGTCGTCGACATCTGGTCGCGTACCAACGAACAGGTCGCCCAGGCGATGATGAAGGGCATCGGCACCGACAAGACGCTCGACGCCGAAGGCAAGACGGTCGATCAGAAGTCGATGAACTCGGTGTTCATCATGGCCGACTCCGGCGCGCGCGGTAGCGCGGCGCAGATTCGTCAGCTCGCCGGCATGCGCGGCCTGATGGCCAAGCCCGACGGCTCGATCATCGAGACGCCGATCAAGGCCAACTTCCGCGAAGGCCTCGACGTGCTGCAGTACTTCATCTCGACCCACGGCGCTCGAAAGGGCCTCGCCGACACCGCGCTGAAGACTGCGAACTCCGGTTACCTGACGCGCCGTCTGGTCGACGTCGCCCAGGACGTGGTGATCACCGAAGTCGATTGCGGCACCCTGGAACACCTGACCATGGCGCCGATCGTCGAAGGCGGCGACGTCATCGAGCCGTTGCGCGATCGCGTGCTCGGCCGCGTGGTGGCGCAGGACGTGTTTGCCCCCGGCAACGATGAGGATCCAGTGGTCACCCGCAACACCCTGCTCGACGAGGCCTGGGTCGCCAGGCTGGAAGAGCTCGGCGTGCAGGAAGTCAAGGTGCGCTCGACGATCACCTGCAGCACGCGCTTTGGCGTGTGCGCAATGTGTTACGGGCGCGATCTGGCGCGCGGGCATCTGGTCAACATCGGCGAAGCGGTCGGCGTCATAGCCGCGCAGTCGATCGGTGAGCCGGGTACCCAGCTGACCATGCGTACCTTCCACATCGGCGGTGCCGCTTCGCGAATCGCGGCGCAGGATCATGTGCAGATCAAGACCACCGGTGCGATCAAGCTCAACAACCTGAAGACGGTCGAACACAGCGCCGGCCATCTGGTGGCGGTGTCGCGTTCCGGCGAAGTCTGCGTGCTCGACAACCACGGCCGCGAGCGCGAGCGCTACAAGGTGCCTTACGGTTCGGTGCTGACGGTGCGCGATGGCGACATGGTCAAGGCCGGACAGACGGTCGCCAACTGGGATCCGCATACCCACCCGATCGTGTCCGAAGTCGCTGGCCGCATGCGCTTCATCGATTTCGTCGACGGTGTCACCGTCAACGAACAGGTCGACGAGTTGACCGGTCTGCAGAGCAACGTGGTGACCGATCCCAAGCGCCGCGGTGGCGGTGCCAAGGATCTGCGCCCGATGATTCGTCTGGAAGGCCTGAACGGCGAGAATCTGGTGCTTCCGGGTACCGACATCACGGCGCAGTACTTCCTTCCGGCCGGTGCCATCGTGTCGCTGCAGAACGAAGCCCAGGTCGGCGTCGGCGACGTCGTCGCACGTATCCCGCAGGAGACGTCGAAGACTCGCGACATCACCGGTGGTCTGCCGCGCGTGGCCGATCTGTTCGAGGCGCGCAAGCCGAAGGAACCGGCGATCCTCGCCGAGTGCACTGGCGTGATCAGCTTCGGCAAGGACACCAAGGGCAAGCAGCGCCTGCTGATCACCGACAAGGACGGCAACGTCCACGAAGAGCTGATTCCCAAGTGGCGCCAGGTCATCGTGTTCGAAGGTGAGCATGTGGAGAAGGGCGAAACCGTCGTCGACGGCGAGCCGAATCCGCAGGACATCCTGCGCCTGCTCGGTGTCGAGCCGCTGGCGGTCTATCTGACCAAGGAAATCCAGGACGTCTATCGCCTGCAGGGCGTGAAGATCAACGACAAGCACATCGAAACGATCATTCGCCAGATGCTGCGCAAGGTCGAAGTCACGGTGACCGGCGACACCCGCTACCTGCGTGGCGAGCAGATCGATCGAGTTCGCGTCATCGAGGAAAACCAGCGCGCGCTGGCACGCAACGAGATGCCGGCCGAATACGATCGCGTGTTGCTCGGCATCACCAAGGCGTCGCTGGCGACCGAGTCGTTCATCTCGGCAGCCTCGTTCCAGGAAACCACGCGCGTGTTGACCGAAGCTGCGGTGCGCGGCACCCGCGACACCTTGCGCGGCCTCAAGGAAAACGTGATCGTCGGGCGCCTGATCCCGGCCGGCACCGGTCTCGCGCACCACGACAAGCGTCGTCGCAAGCACGAAGAACTGTCGAGCGCCGAGCTCGAAGTGCTCGGCGATATCGGGCGCGGCGGGCGCAGCGAGGACTTTGCGGACAGCATGTAGTTTCTCGATCAGGATCGCCGCTCGTCCGGTCCCGCGTGGGCCGGGCGAGCGGTTTCAGCAAGCTTTCATTCATGCGGCGAGTTGACAGCAAAAATCGCTGCCGGTTAAACTTCCGCTTCTCGACAGGCAGCTTCTTGACCTGTCGTTTGCTTTCTTAGGGATTCAGCAATGGCGACAGTAAATCAGTTGGTGCGCAAGCCGCGGTCTCCGAAGACCTTCAAGACCGCCTCCCCGGCGCTCGAGAACTGCCCGCAGAAACGTGGCGTCTGCACTCGCGTCTACACGACCACGCCGAAGAAGCCGAACTCGGCGCTGCGCAAGGTAGCCAAGGTACGTCTGACCAACGGTTACGAGGTCATCAGTTACATCGGTGGCGAAGGTCATAACTTGCAGGAACACTCGGTCGTGCTCATCCGCGGCGGTCGCGTGAAGGACCTGCCGGGTGTGCGTTATCACACCGTGCGCGGGTCGCTCGACGCCTCCGGTGTCGCCAAGCGCAAGCAGAGCCGCTCCAAGTACGGCGCCAAGCGTCCCAAGCAGTAAGGTTCATGGCGTGCAGCGTTCGCGAATGTCGAACGTCTCGTACGCCATGACCGTTGCCAGGGATTCTGCATAACCCTCCCGACCCTCCCCGACTATCGGGCAGGGCGAAAGAGTCGAAGCTGAACGACTTTTACGTCAACGAATAGAGATCCACTATGTCCCGCAAAGGTTCGCATCCATCTCGCGGCATTCTTCCCGATCCCAAGTACGGAAGTGTCGTCATCGCGCGTTTCGTCAACATGATCATGCGTCATGGCAAGAAGGCCGTGTCGGAAAGCATCCTCTACGGTGCGATCGACGAGATCAAGAACAAGAATGCCGATGCCGTCAGTCTGATCGAAAAGGCGCTGGCGAATGTCGCCCCTGTGGTCGAGGTCAAGTCGCGACGTGTCGGTGGTGCTACCTACCAGGTGCCGATCGAAGTGCGTCCGGCGCGTCGTTCCGCGCTGGCGATGCGCTGGGTCATCGATGCTGCGCGCAAGCGTGGCGAGACCTCGATGCCGCGCCGTCTGGCGGGCGAGCTGATGGATGCGTCTGAAAGCCGCGGCTCCGCAGTGAAGAAGCGCGAAGAAACCCACCGCATGGCTGAGGCCAACAAGGCCTTCTCGCACTATCGCTGGTAAGCGTCACGCGCAGAGAAAGGATTCTTCGCCGTGGCTCGGGAAACGCCTATCGATCGTTATCGCAATTTCGGCATCATGGCTCACATCGATGCCGGCAAGACGACGACGACCGAGCGCATCCTGTATTACACCGGCGTCAATCACAAGATTGGCGAGGTGCATGAAGGCGCCGCGACGATGGACTGGATGGAGCAGGAGCAGGAGCGTGGCATCACCATCACGTCCGCTGCAACGACCTGCTTCTGGACTGGCATGGACCAGTCGTTTCCGCAACATCGCTTCAACATCATCGACACCCCGGGGCACGTCGACTTCACCATCGAAGTCGAACGTTCCCTGCGCGTGCTCGACGGCGCCGTGTTCGTGCTGTGCGCCGTCGGCGGCGTGCAGCCGCAGTCGGAAACCGTATGGCGGCAGGCCAACAAATACGGCGTGCCGCGCCTGGCTTTCGTCAACAAGATGGACCGAGCCGGCGCTGATTTCGACAAGGTGGTCGATCAGTTGAAGAGTCGGCTCGGCGCCAATCCGGTACCGATGCAGGTGCCGATCGGTGCCGAGGAAGGTTTCGAGGGCGTGGTCGATTTGCTCAAGATGAAGGCGATCCATTGGGATCAGGCCTCGCAGGGCATGAAGTTCGAATACCACGAGATTCCTGCCGATCTGCTCGAGCGCTGCCGCAAGGCGCGCGAGTTCATGGTCGAGGCCGCCGCCGAGACGGTCGAAGCACTGATGAACAAATACCTCGACGGGCAGGATCTCAGCGAAAGCGAAATCATCGCGGGATTGCGCGCCGGGACACTGGCGACGACGTTGATTCCGGTCTACTGCGGCACTGCATTCAAGAACAAGGGCGTGCAGGCAATGCTCGACGCGGTGGTCAAGCTGTTGCCGTCGCCGAGCGACCGGCCGCCGGTCCGCGGCAACAACGACGATGACGTCGAAGTGACGCGCGCGGCCAGCGACGACGAACCATTTTCGGCGCTTGCGTTCAAGATCGCGACCGACCCCTACGTGGGCACGTTGACCTTCTTCCGGGTCTATTCGGGCACATTGAGCTCGGGCGATACCGTCTACAACCCGGTCAAGAGCCGCAAGGAGCGCGTGGGTCGCATGCTGCAGATGCACGCGAACGAGCGCGACGAAATCAAGGAAGTGCGCGCCGGCGACATTGCCGCTGCGGTTGGCCTCAAGGATGTGACCACCGGAGAGACCCTGTGCTCGATGGACCGCATCATTACCCTCGAGCGCATGGTCTTCCCCGAGCCGGTGATCGCAATGGCGATCGAGCCGAAGACCAAACCGGACCAGGAAAAGATGGGCAACGCGCTGTCGCGGCTGGCCCAGGAAGATCCGAGTTTTCGTGTGCGCACCGACGAGGAATCCGGCCAGACGATCATCGCCGGCATGGGCGAACTGCACCTTGAAATCATCGTCGATCGCATGAAGCGCGAGTTCGGTGTCGAGGCCAATGTCGGCAAGCCGCAGGTCGCGTATCGCGAAACCATCCGCCGCGCAGTCAGGCAGGAAGGCAAGTTCGTGCGCCAGTCGGGTGGTCGTGGACAGTACGGCCACGTCGTGCTCGAAATCGAGCCGCGCGAACGGGGCGAGGGTTATCTGTTCGAGAACGGCATTGTCGGCGGTGTGGTTCCGAAGGAATACATCCCGGCGGTCGACAAGGGGATCCAGGAAGCCGTGGCCGCAGGCGTCATGGCCGGATTTCCGGTGGTCGATGTCAAGGTGCGCGTAATCGACGGTTCGTATCACGAGGTCGATTCCAACGAAATGGCGTTCAAGATCGCCGGTTCGATGGGCTTCAAGGAAGGCTTCATGAAAGCCTCGCCGGTGCTGCTGGAGCCGATCATGAAGGTCGAAGTCGTGACGCCCGAGGATTACATGGGCGACGTGATGGGAGATATCTCCCGGCGTCGCGGTGTGCTCCAGGGCAGCGACGAAACCTCGTCCGGCAAGGTGATCAATTCAATCGTTCCGCTCGGCGAGATGTTCGGGTACGCGACATCGCTGCGATCGATGTCGCAGGGCCGCGCTACCTTCACGATGGAATTCGACCATTACGCAGAGGCGCCGGCGAACATCGCTGAAGCCGTGATGAAAAAGTCCTGAGCGCAATAGTTCGACAGCCAAGCTCACCTCCATAGTCCAACTCAAGATCAAGGGTTAGTCCGTCATGTCCAAGAGCAAGTTTGAGCGCACCAAGCCGCACGTGAACGTCGGCACCATCGGTCACGTCGATCACGGCAAGACGACCTTGACGGCTGCGCTGACGAAGATCGGTGCGGAGCGTTTTGGTGGCGAGTTCAAGGCCTACGACCAGATCGACAAGGCACCGGAAGAGAAGGCGCGCGGCATCACGATTTCGACGGCGCACGTCGAATACGAATCGCCGAACCGCCACTACGCGCACGTCGATTGCCCGGGCCACGCCGACTACGTGAAGAACATGATCACCGGTGCCGCGCAGATGGACGGCGCGATTCTGGTGTGTTCGGCCGCCGACGGCCCGATGCCGCAGACGCGCGAGCACATCCTGC
>ERZ761610.578-NODE-578-length-27351-cov-409.368479_pt1 | contig 27351 bp, 25 predicted proteins | sample MGYA00512164_ERZ761610 | MGnify/ENA primary metagenome ERZ761610 (study PRJEB28899, sample SAMN02850038) | bioreactor sludge metagenome | biome: EBPR Sludge; feature: EBPR Bioreactor; material: flocular biomat | place: Australia: Thorneside Wastwater Treatment...
CGCCGACCAGTTGCTTGTGCGTCAGCCCGTTGAGGAAGCCGGCGCTGGTGCCGGCGGGGATCTTCACCTGCCCGAAACCGAGCAGGGGTTTCTCGCTCTTGCCGTCGAGCGGCCGCACGCCGACGTCGATGAGCAGGTCGGCGTTGGTCAGCGTCCGCTTGCGGCCACGCTCCTGTGGATTCAGGAGTTCGTGCATCGAACGGCGGTAGAGCGCGAAGCGACCCTCGACGCTCGGGTCATAGCGCAGGCAGTCCGGCTGCTCGGGCAGCAGTTTGCCGTCCGCGTCGACGTAGCGCGCACGGTGGAAGTCGTTCGCCTTGTTCGCCGGCTTGCCGCAGATCTCGGGACCGATCGCGTTGTTGTGCATGAACGGCGCGCTCGCCCAGACATTCACGAGCGAGATGTTGCGATAGAAGCCACGGCCGCCATCCTTCAGTTCGTCGCGCTCGGGGATGTCGGCAACCAAGGGCTGCCGGCGCAGCGTCTCGGAGCCATACTCCATGTACAGGTGGCCGGCCTTGTGATTCGAGTGCAGCGCCCGGCAGCGGAAAGTGCCGACCTCGGTCACCGCAACCGGCCGATCGTTGCCGAGAAAGTCGGCCCGGACCTTGCGCGGATGCGCTTCGTTGGCCGCGGCGAAGTCGCGGTTGCGGAACGGGCCACCGACGCTTTCCGGGATGCTCGAGTGGCAACGGGCGCAGTTGTCGGCAAAGACGAGCTGGCCACGACTGATCGCACCCTTGCCGAACTCCTTCTCGAGCTCGGCGATGAAATCGGTGCGCGAGTAGACGGCAGCGGGGTTGGCCGCCTTGCGCGCCCGTGCTCGCGCCACCTCGAGATCGGTCTGGTCGGACTCGGCGGAAGCGAAGAAATCGAGCAGGTTCTGCAGGCGATCCTCGATCGCCCTGAATTCGGGGCAGTCGCGCCGGCACTGGCCGATGTTGAACGGCGTCTGGGCGAAACCGCGCTGCGCCGGGTCGACCTGGCGCATGTCGGAGAAGTGGTTGACCCAGCACTGCTCGGAACACGAGCCGATGTTGAAGTAGACACGCTGGATAGCCTCCAGCGCGCCGATCGAGTCCTCGCCGCCCTTCAGGATGTGGTGTACGCCCGGCAGGACGACTCTCTGGCCGCCGAGATTGACCGGCGTCGTATCGTCGTCACGCGTGCTCTTCAGCCAGCACTTGCCGTCGCGACCCGGCTCGCACCAGCACTTGTCCTCGTCCTTCTCGGCGCCGCAGGAGGCGGTCTTGCGCCACTTGCTGACGACCTCGCCCGGGAATACTGGCCGCTGGGCGACATTGACGAGCGCATTGATCGTCCCCGGGTTGTTGATCTGGTCGTGCGAGATCGCCGAGGTATCGGTCACCCCCGGGCGGGCATGCGCGAACATCTGGTATTCGAGGCTGCTGATCGGCATCCCCGAGCCGAGCAGTTCCGACATGCGCGTGTACTGGTTGCCGACCAGCCCCTTGATGTTCTCCCATTTCGGTTTCGCCGGATCGGCGGGCGGGTTGAGCGGATCGAAGGCGATGTGGCACGAGCCACACGAGGTGCCGATCAGGAACGGTGGTTCGATCGACGCGTCGGCCAGCTTGCTCACCCGCTGGTCCGATTCGATGCCGGTCTTCGCCGCCAGCGGCCGCGAATAGCCGCTCCAGTCGGCGAGGCTGCCGTTGAGCTGCTGCCAGCGCGCGGCGTCGAAGCGCGGATTGGGGAACTTGCGAATTCCCAGGGCGCCGGTCGAGGTACCGAACTTCAAGTCGCAGGCCGAATGCCGCTGGTCGAGCTTGCCGCCCTGGCTGTGCGGATCGTCGGCATCGAGCGCCGCGTCCTTGAGGCCGCAGGCCGGGTCGACGTAGCCGCTCCGGCCAACGTACTTGAGCAGCACGTCGTCCCCCGGGCACCAGTCGAGCCCGTAGGTCTCGTCGAGCGACTTCGCCGGGCAATCGGCTTCGCCCGGCCGGCAGCAGGCGGGGTCGTTGATGATCCCCCAAGCCCAGAAACGGTCGTCGCGCTGGTCGGCACGGAGAACGCGGAACCAGTCGACGAGGACGCCGATACGCTGCTGGAAAGTGTAGGTGTGGAAGCGGTCGTTGCCCGCCGTCGCCTTGAACCAGATCAGCCGTCCGACGCACTCGGACTCGTTGAGCCCCTCGCGCGCACAGGCCTCGCGGTAGGGTGCATCCTGATCGACTGCCGCGGTCTCGGGCAAAGTCGGCGTCGCCCCGGCAACTGCCGGAGCAGGTGAAAGCTGCGCATTCGCGCTGCCCAGATTTCGCTGTTGCGACAGCCCAAGGCCGCCGCCGACGATGACGATGGCCGCAACGGCAGCCAGCAGAGAAGCTCTCATGCCATCCCCTCCTGCATTGCATGCTGTTCGAAAAGCGCGTGATTTGACGTTGTTTTCTTGCGCGACGAAGACAATGGTGTAGTTGTTTGTAACTGTTTGTGCGTGCCACACTCGCGGTGGTTCCATAGAGTTGTCGAATGCTCGTCGGAGCGATCGGCAAACTGCATGAGCCGGATGCCTGGGTGATCGGCACTCATGCGGCAGTGCCCGACCCCGAAAGCCCTGAACGAGCAATTGACATGGCTCCAGCACTTGCAATAAGATGCCGGGCTTTCCGTTATCAGGCAAAAGGACGGCGTTTTTGATGAAGACTTTCTCCGCCAAGCCGCATGAAGTCACGCGCGAATGGCTCTTGGTTGACGCCACCGACAAGGTGCTCGGTCGCCTGGCCACCGAGATCGCGCGCCGCCTGCGCGGCAAGCACAAGCCCGAATTCACTCCGCACGTCGACACCGGCGACTACATCGTCGTCACCAACGTCGAGAAGTTGCGCGTCACCGGCAACAAGGCGGAAGACAAGATGTACTACCGGCACTCGGGCTACCCGGGAGGCCTTCACGAAAGCAACTTCAGGAAGATGCAGCAACGCTTCCCGGAGCGAATCCTGCAGCAGGCCGTGAAGGGCATGCTGCCGAAGGGTCCGCTCGGTTATGCAATGCTCAAGAAGATGAAGTGCTACGCAGGCGCAACACACCCGCACGCTGCGCAGCAGCCAAAGGTCGTCGAACTCTAAGGGCTCATGATGGCAGACAACTATTTCTATGGCACCGGGCGGCGGAAGAGCGCGGTCGCGCGCGTCTTCATGAAGCGCGGGAGCGGCAAGTTCGTGGTCAACGGCAAGCCGGTGGACGATTTCTTCTCGCGCGTCACCGGGCGCATGATCGTCCGCCAACCGCTGCACCTGATCGAGCAGGCCAACGATTTCGACATTCTGGTCAACGTCTCGGGCGGCGGTGAATCGGGTCAGGCGGGAGCCGTGCGGCACGGCATCACGCGCGCTCTGATCGCCTACGATGTCGCGCTGAAGCCCGCGCTGTCCAAGGCTGGCTTCGTCGCCCGCGACGCGCGTGAAGTCGAGCGCAAGAAGGTCGGCTTCCACAAGGCGCGTCGCCGCAAGCAGTTCTCGAAGCGCTGAGCCCTGTCGGCAATGCAGCGAAAAAGCCGCCCGCGGGCGGCTTTCGTGTGTTCAGACTTGCCCAAGCGACCATCCACAGCGATCACGGAGGACAGCATGATCAGAGTCGGCATCGTCGGCGGAACCGGTTACACCGGCGTCGAGCTCCTGCGCCTGCTGGCGCGGCACCCGGAAGTCCAGATAGCCAGCATCACCTCGCGCGGTGATGCCGGTACCGATGTCGCGCAGATGTTTCCCAACCTCCGCGGGCGATTGCGGCTCCGTTTCGAGGACCCGGCGAAGGCCAACCTCAAGAGTTGCGACATCGTCTTCTTCGCGACCCCGAACGGTGTGGCGATGGAGCAGGCACCCGCGCTGCTCGATGCCGGTGTGCGGATCATCGACCTCGCGGCTGACTATCGCATCCGCGACGTCGCCGACTGGAGCCGCTGGTACGGGATGCAGCATGCGAGCCCGGACTGGGTCGACAGGGCCGTCTATGGACTGCCGGAAATGAACCGCGCGGCCATCCGCAATGCGCGTCTGGTGGCCAACCCCGGCTGCTATCCGACCGCCGTCCAGCTCGGCTTCATGCCGCTCCTTGAACGCGGGCTGGTCGACCTCGACCATCTCGTCGCGGATGCCAAGTCTGGAGTTTCCGGCGCTGGCCGCAAGGCCGAGGTGGCAACCCTTTTCGCCGAAGCGTCGGACAATTTCAAGGCCTACGCCGTACCCGGACATCGGCACCTGCCCGAGATCCGACAGGGCCTGTCGGCAATGGCCGGCAGGCCGGTCGGACTGACCTTCGTCCCGCACCTGACGCCGATGATCCGCGGCATCCATGCCACGCTCTACGCCCGCATCCGGGCCGAAGCCGACTTCCAGGCAGTGTTCGCCGAGCGCTACCGCGACGAGCCTTTCGTCGATGTCCTGCCAGCGGGATCACACCCCGACACCCGCTCGGTGCGAGCCGCCAACACCTGCCGGCTCGCCGTGCACCGCCCGCAGGATGGTGAAATCCTCGTCGTCCTTGCCGTCATCGACAATCTCGTCAAGGGTGCCGCGGGACAGGCGGTACAGAACCTGAACATCATGTTCGGCCTGCCGGAGACCGTCGGCCTGCAGCAGATCGCCGTCCTCCCCTGACCGCCCCTTCGCGCTTGGCTGCGGCGGCGCGGTTCGTGCGCCCACCTGCCGGCACGGACGATGGCGTTCTTTCGCGGCCAAACGCGACGCAACAATGGTGCTATGATTCGGCGCCAGCGCGCCGACCGCATGCCACGCGACCGGTGGCGCAGCAGCGCGTGCAGGACATGGGGCGAGTGGCAATCGCGTCCGTTCGATTGACTCGCCCGGGGCCGGTCGGCTCACCGGTCGCGCTTCATGCGGCTGCCATCGGCCCGGCGCCAAAGGCAAAGCAGCGCGGGCGACATGCGCTGGCGCTGAACTCGCCAGGGCCACTGCGGTCCACTGGCAGCCAGACAATCAGTGAACGTATTTCGGAGAAAGATTGATGAATGTAGCGACGGAAATGCCCATGCCTTTCGTGTTTACCGACAGCGCGGCCGGCAAGGTCAAGGAACTGATCGAGGAAGAGGGCAACCCGGATCTGAAGTTGCGCGTCTTCGTCACCGGCGGCGGCTGCTCCGGCTTCCAGTATGGCTTCACCTTCGACGAGGTGGCGAACGACGACGACACCGCGCTGCAGAAGAACGGCGTCACCCTGCTGGTCGACCCGATGAGCTACCAGTACCTGGTCGGCGCCGAGATCGACTACACCGAGGGGCTCGAGGGCTCACAGTTCGTGATCAAGAACCCGAACGCCTCCTCCACCTGCGGCTGCGGCTCTTCCTTCTCCGTCTAGCCGGGGATGGCCGGGGCGGCGGGCTGGCGAACAGCTTCCTCGCCGCCCGGCCACGGTGGAGATTTTCCGCAGCACGGCGGCGATCGCCGGCCGTGGGCGCCGGCGGCGCCCTCCTCAGCCCCGCTGCAGCAGCGTGGCAAGTGTCGCCAGCAGTGCCGCGGCACACACCCCGTGCGCGACCGCCAGCCAAAGGCTGAAGCCGGAAAGCACCGTGAGGATGCCGAGGGCGACCGTCGTCACGAGCAGGAGGAGGAGCAGCGCTGCCGCCAAGCGCCGCTCCGGCCTGGCCAGAGCCTGCAGTCCCGCCGCACCCAGCAGCAGCAGGGTCGCCACGGCGGCATAGCGGTGCAGCAGGTGCAGGTTGACGCCGGCCGGATCAGCGGGCTGCGGCGCCGCCTGCAGCACGGCAAGCGTCGGCAGCGCCGGCCAGCCAGCCGCCACGGGCCACCAGCTGCCTTGACAATCAGGGAAGGTGGTACACGCTGAGGCCATGTAAGTGGCGCCGATGAGCGCCCCGAGGATGACCGTCAGCGTCAGGCAGCCTGCCCCCAGACGCAGCAGAACGGTGGGCGCAGCGTGCCGCTGCAACATCATCGCCGGCGGCTCGCTGGCCAGCGCCACCCGCCAGGAGAAGCTGACCAGGCCGAGACCGCCGAGAATGTTCAGCAGGTTCACCAGCGTCAAACGCGGGTCCGAACTCCAGATCCCGAGGGCCGACAGCGCCAGCATCAGCAAGAGCAGCAGGGTTGCCGGAAACGTCACCGGCCGCAGAGCCGGTCGCCGCCAGCATTGCCAGGCAAGAGCACAGGCGAGCAGCAGCGACAGTGAAGCAACCGCGCGGTGCAGCAGCCGTGCGATTCCGTAATCGGGTGCCGCCGGCGGCAGGGCGAGCAACCGTGCGTAGCAGGCGGGCCAGTCGGCGCAACCGAGACCGGCACCTTGCAGCCGCAGGTAGGCGCTGACGAGAACGACCAGCAGGGACAACGCGGTCAACAGGCGCGCGAGCGAGCGGATTCGCCGCAGACGAAGGCCCTGACTGAGGTTCACCGGGCGGCAGCGTACTGCGGCACGCGCAATTCGTGGTTGAGCCAGAGCAGCAGGGCAAGGACGACCATCGCACCGCCCTGATGCGCCGCCCCGAGCGCCACCGGCACCATCAGCAACAGGGTCGCGATGCCGAGGATGATCTGCGCGAACACCGCCAGCAGCAACAGCGTCACGGCCAGACGGGCGGCGTTCGACACCGCCGCCAGGCGAATCTTCCACCAGAACCACGGGACGAGAAACGCCAGCAGCCACGCCCCCAGGCGATGGTCGAACTGCACCAGGGCCATGTTGTTGAAGAAGTTGAGATACCAGGGGTCGATGATGAAGCTCTCCGGCGGCAACACGTGCCCGTTCATCAGCGGGAAGGTGTTGTACGCCCTGCCGGCGCGAATGCCGGCGACGAAACCGCCGCTGACCACCATGTAGCCGACCAGCACCGTCAGCCAGAAGCCTGCGCGCTGCAGCCTCCGGACTGCCGCATCGTGTACCGCCGCCCGCCGCGGTGAAAGCAGATCCAGCGCCACCCAGAACATGGCGATGAAGATCAGGAAGGCGAGCGACAGATGGGCGGTCAGTCGGTAATGGCTGACGCGTGGATCATCGACCAGGCCGCTCTTCACCATGTACCAGCCCATCGCGCCCTGCAATCCGCCGAGCACGAAGATGCCGACCAGCTTCGGCACCAGCGCCGGATCGAGCTTGCCGCGCAGCCAGAAGTAGAGGAAAGGCACGAAGAAGACAACGCCCACCAGCCGCCCCAGCACCCGGTGCACATACTCCCAGAAGAAGATGCCCTTGAACTCGTCGAGCGTCATCCGATGGTTCACCTGCCGGTATTCCGGTGTCTGCTTGTACTTCTCGAAAGTCGCCTCCCACTCCATCTGGTCGAGGGGCGGAATGACGCCGACGAGCGGCTGCCACTCGACGATCGAAAGGCCGGAGTGAGTCAGGCGGGTGACGCCACCGACCACCAGAATGGCAAAGACGGTGGCGCTGCAGACCAGCAGCCAGACCGCGACGTGTCGACGAGCGACTGTATTCATGAGAGGGTGAGCGAGCAGTGGAAAGGGGAAGAAGGCGCGAATTATATGCCCATCGGGAGGCCTCGTGCGCAGCCACCCGCAGGCCCGCCGGGGTGCGACCATCGGCCGCGGTCGCCAGGGCAAGATGCCGATGTTTGCTGGCCTGCAGAGCCATTGCAAGCCGCCGCGGTTCTTGACATGCATCAAATCAATCGAGCACCGCCTACGGGTATTCTTCCGCCAATTGTGCCCGGCAGGGCCAAGATTTTCGACGTTATCTGCAATCTGGCCGCGCCGCGAGCGCATCTCAGCGATGGAGGGTACCACTATGGCCGACAACAACGATGGCGACATTCCGTTCATGCAGAGGCTGCTGGACAACCATTTCCTGCTTCTGTTCCTCGGTGTGGCGTCACCGGGACTGCTCTACATCCTGTGGGGCATCATCGACATCATGAACACGCCGCTCGCCAGATAAGTCATCCAGCCACATCAGGGAGAATCCAATATGAGTGCAATTCTGCCGCCGTCCGAGCGGCTCTGGTGGAAACAACCCATCGACAAGGTCGAGTGGGCGTGGATCGCGATCGCCTTCGTCTGGGGCATGGTGATGTTCGCGATGATGATTTACTGGCACATTTACGGCAAGCAGAACCTGTCCAATGAAGCCTACAAGACCACTCCCGAGATGTTCGCCGCCAAGGCCGAGAAGTTCATTGCCGAAAATACCATCCGCACCGAAAAGGGCCTGAATGGGGAAGACATCCCGGTCGCCAAGGTTCCCGCCGGTGGCGCGGGTTACCTGATTGCCAGGCTGTGGGCCTGGTATCCGATTCTCGAGCTCGAGAAGGGTCAGACCTACAAGATCCACCTTTCGTCGCTCGACTACAACCACGGCTTCTCGCTGCAACCGGTCAACATCAACATCCAGGTGATCCCGGGCTACGAGCACGTCGTCAAGATGACCCCGACCAAGGAAGGCACCTACGCCATCGTCTGCAACGAATACTGCGGCATCGGCCACCACTCGATGCTCGGCCGTATCTACGTGAAATAAGGGGGAACAACTAGATGGCAACGACTTACCGTACCTGTCCCGTCTCCGGGCTGCAGTTCGAGGACCAGGCCGAGAAGCTGATGCGCTGGAACGCCGTCGCCGGCGTCCTCTGGCTGCTGGTCGGCGGCATCACGGCGCTGCTGGTGATCCTCACCCGCTGGCCAGCGATCAAGCTGCTGCCGGCCGACCAGTTCTACCTGATCCTGACGGCGCACGGCGTCGACATGCTGATCCTGTGGATCATCTTCTTCGAAATGGCGGTGCTCTACTTCGCCTCGTCGACACTCCTGCGCTGTCGACTGGCGGCACCGAAGGTCGCCTGGGCCGCCTTCTGGCTGATGGTCGTCGGCAGCATCATGACCAACGTCGCCATCTTCCAGGGCGAATCGAGCGTGATGTTCACCTCCTACGTGCCGATGCAGGCGGCGCCGCATTTCTACCTCGGCATCATCCTGTTCGCGGTGGGTGCACTGATCGGCTGCGGCATCTTCTTCGGCACGCTGGTGATCGCCAAGCGTGAGAAGACCTACAGCGGATCGATCCCGCTCGTCACCTTCGGCGCGCTGACGGCAGCGATCATCGCCACCTTCACGATCCTGGCCGGCGCCGGCATCCTGCTGCCCACCCTCCTCTGGTCGGTCGGCATCATCAAGGAAATCGACGCGCAACTGTATCGCATGGTGTGGTGGGGTCTCGGGCACTCGTCGCAGCAGATCAACGTCTCCGCGCACGTCGCCATCTGGTACCTGATCGCCGCCGTCGTCTTCGGCGCCAAGCCGCTGTCGGAAAAGGTCTCGCGTTTCGCCTTCCTGCTCTACATCCTTTTCCTGCAACTCGCCAGCGCGCACCACCTGCTCTCCGACCCCGGCATGAGCGCCGAGTGGAAAGTGCTCAACACCTCGTACTTCATGTACTTCGCGGTGATGGCATCGATGATCCACGGCTTCACGGTTCCCGGCGCGGTCGAGGCGGCGCAGCGGCGCAAGGGCTACACCAACGGCCTCTTCGAGTGGTTGCGCAAGGCGCCGTGGGGCAACCCGGTGTTCTCCGGCATGTTCATCTCGCTGGTCAGCTTCGGCTTCCTCGGCGGCATCTCCGGCGTCGTCCTCGGTACCGAGCAGATCAACATGCTGATGCACAACACCTTCTACGTTCCGGGCCACTTCCATACCACGGTCGTCACCGGTACGACACTGGCCTTCATGGCGATCACCTACCTGCTCGTACCGGTCCTCTTCCGGCGCGAGATGATCCTGCCGAAGCTCTGCCAGATCCAGCCCTACCTGTTCGGCATCAGCATGTCGGTCCTCGGCCTGGTGATGATGGGCGCCGGCACGCTCGGCGTCTCGCGCCGGCACTGGGACATGGCCTTCTCCGGCGCGCCGTTCCAGTATGAGTGGCCGGGTGCTGCCTACCTGATGATGGGCCTGACCGGGATCTTCGGCGTCATCGCGGTGATCGGCGGCGGTCTCTGGATCCTCCTCGTGGTCGGCTCGCTGCTCTTCGGCAAGAAGCTCGACGGCGGCAAGGTCTCCGACAAACCGACGCCGTTGCCGGCAAACACGCAGGCGGCTTCGGCCGTGGCGCACGGCCACGATCACGTGCCGGTTCCGGGCACCGTCGTGCTGGCACTGCTGCTCTTCGTCTGCTTCGTGTTGTACTATTTCGTCAACTGGAAGTACCTGTCGGAAGTCTGGCTGCTGAGCTGATCCGGCAACCGTCCCCGCGCCACGCCGGCGCGGGGACCTGCCTCAATCGGGCTTGGCCAACAGGCCCGATTCAAGCAGGAATCCATCCGCCACCACCGACTCAACCACCTGATCGCCACGCTATCGACGCCAATGCAATCGACCCTCCCATCGAACAGCACTCCCGGTCTTCCCATCCGTGCCATTCTGGGCGTCTTCAAGCTGCGCATCGGCGTCGTCATCACCTTCACCGCCCTTGCCGGACTGGCGGTCAGCACCGGTCCCTCGCTGACCCCGCTGCAGTTGCTGGTCCTGGCCCTGTCGGTACTGGTCTCGTCGGCCAGCGCCGGCGCCTTCAACCAGTATTACGAACACGACAGCGATCACCTGATGGCGCGCACCAGCAAGCGCCCCTTCGTCACCGGCCAGCTCCGCCACGGTCCCGTCTGGCTGCTGCTGATCGCCGCGCTGATGACGCTCTCGGTCGGTGCCGCATGGATCGCGCTCAATGCCTGGTCGGCGCTGTTCGTCTTCCTCGGCGCCTTCTTCTACGCCATCGTCTATACCGTCTGGCTGAAGCGCCGCACCTGGCTGAACATCGTCTTCGGCGGGCTCGCGGGCAGCTGGGCAGTCCTCGCCGGCGCCACCGCTGCCGATCCGCAACTCGGCGCCGTGCCGCTGGCACTGGCTCTGGTCCTCTTCCTGTGGACGCCGCCGCATTTCTGGAGCCTGGCCATCGCCTTTCGTGACGACTACGCCGCAGCCGGCGTACCGATGCTGCCGGTAGTCGTCGGCGACCAGCGCGCCGCCAACACGATCTTCGCCAGCACGCTGGCGCTGGTCGCCGCCAGCCTGCTGCCACTCGCCTTCGGCCTCGGCCCGATCTATTTCGCCGGTGCGGCGATCGGTGGCTTCCTGTTCATCCAGAAAGCCTGGCTGCTGACCAGACAGCCCAACCGCAAGACGGCGATGGTCTGCTTCCACGCCTCACTCATGCAGTTGACCCTGGTCCTTTGCGCCGCCATCGTCGACACACAACTGCGCTTCTGACTCGTGACGGGCCACATGCCGTGACTCGACGAAACGTCCGGCGTCGTCCACTGCCGACAGTCCGGCTGTCGCGGCTCCGGGCAGCGCTGCTCGGCTTCCTCGCCACCCTGCTGGTGCTGGCCGCATACCCGCTGCGCGCCGACGATGTGGCCAGCGAAAAGCCCAGACTCACCGCCCGGCCGCAGGGCGCCACCGGCGGCCTGACGCTGACCACGCTCGACGAGAAGGCGGCGTTCGCGCTGTCGCAGGCCGCGGTCGGCAAGCAGGTCGGCGATTTCGTCCTGCTCGACCGCCAGGGACGACCGGTCGAACTGTCACGCTATCGCGGCAAACCGCTGCTCGTCACCTTCATCTACACCGCCTGCTTCCAGGTCTGCCCGACGATCACGCGCAACCTGCAGAAGGCCGTCGACACGACGGTCGGCGTCATGGGGGCCGACCGCTTCAACGTCATCAGCATCGGTTTCAACCAGCCCTTCGATTCACCGGCTGCACTGGCGGACTTCGCCCGGCAGTATGGCATCCACCTGGCGAACTGGGAGTTCCTCAGCCCGGCCCCGGCGATCGTCGGCGAGTTGACGAGCAATTTCGGCTTCAGCTACGTCGCCACTCCGGCCGGATTCGACCACATCAACCAGGTGACGCTGGTCGACGCCGAAGGGCGGATCGTCCGCCAGGTCTACGGTGAGAAGTTCACCGCCGAAGACCTCGCCGAACCGCTGAAGCTGCTGATCACCGGCTCGGCGATCCCAGCCGAGACCGGCACGCTGCAGGAGATCATGGAGCGTGTGCGCATCCTCTGTTCGATCTACGATCCCGTCACCGGCCGCTACCGCACGAACTACTCGCTCTACTTCCAGTTTGCCGGCTTCATCACCTTCGTCGGCTTCCTGATCTACCTGTCGATCAACTTCTGGAGGAACCGGCGTCGCGGCGAAGGCCAGGCGCGCTGACGAAATGCAGCGCTTCACCATCTCGCTCGAAGCGCCACTCGCCGAAGCCTTCGACAGACTGATCCGCGGCAAGGGCTATCGCTCGCGTTCGGAGGCCATCCGTGACCTGCTGCGGCAGCACCTCGGTACGCATCAGTTGCAGCATGACGAAGCACCATACTGCATCGCCACCCTTTCCTACATCTACAACCACCATCAGCGCGAGCTGGCCGAGCGCCTGACGGCGCTGCAGCACCGCCATCACGACCTGACGCTGTCGGCCATGCATGCCCACCTGGATCACGACAACTGCATCGAAGCGGTCTTCCTGCGGGGGCCGACGAAGGCCGTGCGCGAGTTTGCCGACGCGCTGCTTGCCGAACGCGGCGTTCGCCACGGCCAGCTCAACCTGGTACCGGCGGAACTCGTCCAGGAGCCGCATCAGCACCAGTCTGCGCCCGGCAGCGGTGGCGCCCTGACACACGTCCATAGCACGCCGAAGACCTGAAAGCGGTCGCTGCCGCCAGACGGCGCGCTGCCAGGCGGCGCCCGATGGCGCCAGTGGCATGGCATGGCCGTCGGCAGCCCACGGCCAGCCGCCGGTGATGCCGGTGGATTTGACCCGTGTCAATTCGCCGTACGCGGGCAATCAATATAATCAACGGCTAATAGTTACCGGCGGCACTCGTCCTGGTCCTCCCGTGAGTTTCCACAGCATTCTGCGCAAAGGCGCGCGCAGCGTCTTCCTGCGCATCGAAGAGGCTCTCGATGGTCCCTTCGGTGGCGGCGACAATCCGCTGCGTCATCTCGGCGCCCTCGGCCTCTACCTGCTGTGGATCATCGTCGGCAGCGGTCTCTACCTGTACACCGTACTCGATACCGGCATCGACGCCGTCTACCAATCCATCGGCGACCTGTCAGGCGAGCAGTGGTATTTGGGGGGCATTCTGCGCAGCCTGCACCGCTATGCCTCAGACGCCTTCATGCTGGTGATGACGCTGCACCTGATCCGCGAATGGTGCTACGGGCGCTACCACGGTTTCCGCCTCTACTCCTGGATGACCGGCGTGCCGCTGCTCTGGCTGGCGTACATCAGCGGCATCGGCGGTTACTGGATCGTCTGGGATCAGCTCGCACAGGTCTCGGCCACCGCGACGGCCGAACTGCTCGACTGGCTGCCGATCTTCAGTGAGCCTTCGGCACGCAACTTCCTCACCCCCGACTCGATCAGCGACCGTTTCTTCACCATGCTGGTCTTCATCCACATCGGCGTACCGCTGCTGCTGATCCTCGGCCTGTGGGCGCACGTGCATCGCATCAGCCACGTCGACTACCTGCCGGGCAAACGGGTGATGCTGGCGACGCTGCTGGCGCTGCTCATCCTCTCGCTGCTGCAGCCGGCGCTCAGCAACCCGCCAGCCAACCTGGCGATGCTTCCCGGCGCCCTGGACTTCGACTGGTTCATCCTCTTCATCCATCCACTCACCGACCTGACGTCGCCGGCGATCGTCTGGCTGCTCCTCCTCGCCCTGACGGCGCTGCTCTTCGCCCTCCCCTTGCTGCCGCACCCGGCAGCGGAGCCGGTGGCGGTCGTCGATCCGGCCAACTGCACCGGCTGCGATCGCTGCCTCGCCGACTGCCCCTACGCGGCGATCGCCATGCAGCCGCACCCGTTGCGCCCGGGTTTCAAGCTCGCCGTCGTCGATGGCGACCTCTGTGCCGGCTGCGGCATCTGCGCCGGCTCGTGCCCGTCGTCCACACCCTTCCGGCGCCGCGACAAGCTGGTCACTGGCATCGACATGCCACAGCAACCGATCCATGCGCTGCGCGAGGAACTCGAGCAGGCAGTGGCGAGACTCAGCGGCCCGCAGCGCGTCGTCGTCTTCGCCTGCGCCCGTGGCGCCGATGCCAGTGGGCTGGCGGCTGCCGACACGGCCGTGATGCCGCTGCTCTGCACCGGCATGCTGCCACCATCCTTTGTCGAGTACGCGCTGCGCGGTGGCGCCGACGGCGTGCTGCTGAACACCTGCCGCCCCGGGGGCTGTGACTTCCGGCTCGGCGATCGCTGGACGCGCGAGCGCCTCGCTGGTGAGCGCGAACCGCACCTGCGGCAAACGGTCCCTGCCGCCCGACTGCAGCTCTGTGCCGCTGCCGCCGGCGATGAGCCGATGCTCAGCGCTGCCCTGAACGACCTCAGAGCCCGCCTCGCGAACGAGGCACTGGCCAGCGACAGACTTCCACCCTATCTGCGGAGAGTCTCCAACCATGCCTAAACCCACCGCCATCATCGGCCAGGTGATCCTCTACGGTGCTTTTGCCGCCTTCATCGGCTACTTCGCCACATCGCCGAAGTACCGGCAGATTGCCGACGATGTCGCACTGATCAAGCTGTCGATCAGCCACCTCGGCGAGCGCGAGTGCCGCAAGCGAACACCCGAGGAACTGGCGAAGATGCCGCCCAACATGCGCGCGCCGATGGACTGCCCGCGTGAGCGCTCGGACATCAGGCTGGAAATGGATCTCGACGGTCAACCGGTCCTGCGGACGGTGATGCACCCGACCGGCCTGTACAAGGACGGCGTGTCGACGATCTACCGGCGCTTCGAGGTAAAGGCCGGCAGCCACCAGATCGCCGTGCGGATGAATGACAACCTCATCAAGCCCGGCTTCAACTTCGTCAAGGAAGAGGAGATCAACCTGAGACCCGGCCAGGTGATGGTGATCGACTTCAACCCCGACAAGGGTGGTCTGTTCTTCCAGTGATCGCCGCTCCACGAACGGCCGTCTGCCGACGCCTCCCCAACTTCCTGAGCTGACATCGATCATGGTCAAGTTCCTGCAAAAAATCCTGCGCTGGCTGTTCATGCGCATCGAGAACGTCTTCAACGTCGCCTTCGGCGAAAAGCTGAACCCTTTCTACCATCTGGGAACGATCAGCTTCTGGCAGTTCTGGCTGCTGGTCATCTCGGGTCTGTACCTCTACATCTTCGCCGACACCGGTGTGCACGACGCCTTCGAGTCGGTCGAGAGCATCACCCACGACCAGTGGTGGGCCGGCGGCATCCTGCGCAGCATCCACCGCTACGCCACCGACGGCATGATCCTGACGATGCTGCTGCACATGCTGCGGCACTTCGCCTACGACCGCTATCGCGGCTTCCGCTCGTTCTCGTGGCTGACCGGGGTCGCCCTGCTGTGGCTGATCTACATCGCTGGCGTCAACGGTTTCATGCTCGTCTGGGACAAGCTGGCACAGTTCGTCGTCATTGCCACGGCGGAATGGTTCGATGTCCTGCCGATGTTCAACGGCACGTTGATCCGCAACTTCCTCTACGTCGAGAGCGTCAATAGCCGGCTGTTCACCCTGCTCGCCTTCATCCACATCGGCGCGCCGCTGATCGTCGCCTTCATCATGTGGGTGCATGTGCAGCGCGTGCCACGCGCCCACATCAATCCGCCGCGGCCGATCGCCATCGCCGTGACGCTGATGTTCCTGGTGCTGTCGCTGGTCAAGCCGATCCTCAGCCAGGGCGGCGAGGCCGACATGTCGGTGGTGCCGACCAACATCGACTTCGACTGGTTCGAGCTGCCGGTGCTGGCGCTCGTCTACGTGACCAACCCGCTGCATCTCTGGTACTGGGTTCTCGGCCTGACCGCCCTCCTCTTCCTGGTGCCCTGGCTGCCGCCGAAGAAGCGCGGATCGGCGCAGGCGCTGACCTCGCTCACCTTCCATCCCGACCGGCGTGCGGTCAGTGCGCGCTTCGACGAGACGCTGCTCGATGCCGGCCTGCGCCAGGACATCGACCTGCCCTACGAGTGCCGCAACGGCGGCTGCGGCGTCTGCAAGTGTACCGTCCTGCATGGCCGCGTCGACCCCGGCCTCTACCAGCCGAGCGCGCTGTCCGACGCCGAGCTGGCGCAGGGCAAGGTCCTGATGTGCTGCGCCACCGCGCTCGAAGACGCCGAGATCGAGTACCAGGCGAGTGCCGTACCCAAGGCCTTCCGCGAATACACCGCGAAGGTCGTGCACATGCACCGGCTGACGCACGACGTCATGCAGGTGCTGCTGCGCCTGCCCGACGGCGAGCGGATCAGCTTCAAGGCCGGCCAGTACGTCAACATCATCCTCGACGATGGCCAGCGGCGCGCCTTCTCCTTCGCCAACCCGCCGCACCAACCCGACTTCGTCGAGCTGCAGATCCGCCTGATGCCCGGCGGCCGCTTCACGACGCACGTCTTCGAAGCGATGAAGGAAGGCGACGAAGTCCGCTTCGAGGGGCCGATCGGCGATTTCACGTTGCGCGAGTCGGAGCGACCGATCGTCTTCGTTGCCGGCGCCACCGGCTTCGCGCCGGTCAAGAGCATGGTCGAGGATGCCTTCAAGCGCGGCCTGAAACGCGAAATCCATCTCTACTGGGGGGTGAAGACCCTCAAGGACCTCTACCTGCCCGAGCTGCCGGCCCGCTGGGCACGCGAGCACGCCAACTTCCACTTCATCCCGGTCCTCTCCGAGCCCGCTCCCGAAGACCACTGGAGCGGCCGCACCGGCCTGGTGCATGAGGCGATCCTCGCCGACTTCCCCGAGCTGAAGCAGCACGAGATCTATGCCTGCGGCTCGGTACGCATGGTCGAAGCGATCTTCCCCTTCCTCAAGCAGCACGGTGCCGAGGACGGCGCCTGTTTCTCCGATGCCTTCAGCGTCTCGGCACGCTCGATGGCGTTCCAGCCACGGAAATGACGCGACCTGTTGCGGCTGACCTCAGCCTTGCCAACCGTCACTTCACCTCATGGCTTCGCATCGCTCGCACGATCCCATTTTCGGGTTGAGCAATGAATGGGCGTACGGTGCGCCCTCCGACCGCCTGCTGTTCCCGCTCCTGCAAGCGCACCTCGGCCGCCAAGGCCGACGTGCGCCATCGAACAACCGCCAGAGTTTAGGCGGACCGGCGGCGAGCCACCAACCCCATCAGCCCGATGCCGACCAACAGCAGGGACGCAGGCTCAGGCGCGCTTGTCACGACGAAGGAATCGTGTACATCCTGAAAGACACCGGTGTTTGAGGGCTGAAAGACGTCCTGGACGCCGACCACCGTTCGGCCGGAAAACGTCGCATAGCCACTGGACGGGTCGCGTGACCCGTCGAAACTGCTCAGGTTCTCGAAGATGGTGCTCGCCGGCAGATCGCGCAATATCTTGAGCGCGGTGGTCCCGCTTCCGGTAATCAGCGAGTCGAGCGCAACTCCGGTTATCTGCTCTCGCGACGGTTGGAGTACAGTCATGGAGTACACCAGTTGCCCACCGCCGCTGTATCCGCCAGGGAATCCCGTGGCATCATCCCACGTGATGCCGACGTCGTAATAGTCGACGCCCCCGACCTCGAACTCTGAGAATGTGATGTAACCGTTTACACCGTCCGGGATGGTCGTCGTAGCCACCTCCAGCTTGAACGCAACATCGCCATCTCCGTCGATGATCACACCGGTTCCTCCGCTCGACGCCGCCCAGCCTGCGAGGGTGGTACTGAAAGACCAGGGCGCAGCAGACGCGCTCCCGCTTGCAACGAGGGCGCCCACCGCCAGCATTCCCGCCACGGTCTTCATCTTCATGTTCATGTTCATGTTCATCTCCAGCTCCAAGTCCAGGGTATGTTGATCAAGGTTTGCCCGAGGCCTGCGTCAAGCCGCGAGCGCTGCATCTACATCGAGGATTCTCCCCGACTGATTTATAAGCAAGATCAGGACCATTTCTTGAGGCGATTCCAACGGCGCCAAAACTGATTCTCGGGGAACCCCAGCGCCTCCCGGGGCTTGGGCGGGTGTTTCGACTGGCATCTCATCGGAAAGGGACTACACTGATAGTGAGACTCTCAGGGGGGTATCATGACCATCGAAGACCAGCCATCGGGCATCGACCCGCTTCGCGCCACGCTGGCCCGGGCGTATCGCGCCGCTGCCGAGAGTCGCTATCTGCACCGGCTGCATTGTGTCCTGTTGATGCTGCACGGCCTGTCAAGTGCCAAGGTCGCGGCATGGTTCTTCCATGACGAAACGACCGTGGCCGGCTGGCGCCGGCGTTTCGAGCGCTTGGGAACGCAAGGGCTTCTCGATCAAGAGCGCGCCGGGCGCCCCTCGGCTCTGGACTTGGAGCAACTGGCGGAACTGCAGCGGTGCCTGCGGCGACCACCTGCCGAGAGCGGTTTTCCGACAGCCAAAAAATGGCAAGGCAAGCTGGTCGCTGCATGGATCGAGCGCTGCCATGGCCTGCATCTGAGCCTGCGGCAATGTCAAAGGCTGCTGCGTGATGCCGAGAAACGTGATGCCCCAGCCGGCGCGCAGCGGCGCAACCCATCACGGCCACCACTGCCGGCGGCGACTCGCGAGAGCGCGGGTGCAATCAGGCGTTCGGCAAAGCAGACATCGGGTGGCGGCAGGTCACCGGCAGCGTGCTAGGACAAGGTGAGCAACTTCTGTCGTTCACAATGCGCACACGAGGCTGTGACCGACAATAAACCTCCCGGCGGAGGCGATGATGTAAAAAATTCCGACACCTCGAACGGTTGAAGTGGGGTCGATAGTCGCCTCGGCGAGCACTTCGAACACCCTTGCGACGGATTCTGGGTGACTGCGGCACGCTCCGGTGTGCGGAAAGTCACACCCCGGTGCCGATCGTCCATCTTGGGAAGAAGCTCGCTGGCCCCATGAGCCGCAACAGGATCGGCTCGGTGCGCATGGTCGAGGTGATCTTGCCCTTCTTCAAGCAACATGGTGCCGAGGACGGACGGCACCTGCTTCTCCGATGCCTTCAGCGTCTCGGCACGCTCGATGGCGTTCCAGCCGCGGCAGTAGCGGGACGATCGGCAGCGTACCGCCGCGCGCGCTCGGGCGGCACGCTGCCGGCCAGCGCAAGCCGAAGTTCCGGCGATTCGCCACACGGGCAGGCAGGACAATCCGGGCAGTGCCATAGGGTTCCGGCATCGATCGGCAGGCCGCTTCCACGGATCGGTCTGGACGTCATCCGGTGCACAATTCGCTCACCGCGCCTTAAAATCGACGGTCAAGCTCTCCACGACGGCAAACGGAGGCCAACAACAAGAGAAGGAGGAGACATTGGCGGAAAGACAACTCCGTTACGGCATCTATCTGGGCGCCCTGCAGCGCCACACCCGGCAGCTGTCCTACGCCACCATCGTCGAGGCCGAACGGCTGCTGCCAAAGCGGCCCCGCTTGCGCGTCATCGACCTGCACCGCCTGCTGACGCCCTACGTTTCGCTGCGCTTCATCGAGCAACTGCAGGCCGTGGTGCCGCTGGCCCTGCTGCTGATCGGCTTCCAGGCGCTGGCGCTGCGCAGCTCGCTGCTCGATACACAGTCCGTCGTGCTCGGCATCATCGCGGTGATCGTCGGCCTGATGTTCTTCATGGAAGGGGTGAAGCAGGGCATGATGCCCTTTGCCGAGAATGTCGGCTTCCACATGCCGGGCAGGACGCACCTTGGCATCCTGCTGCTCTTCAGCCTGCTGCTGGGTGCGGCAGCCACCTTCGCGGAGCCGGCGATCGGCGCCCTGCAGGCCGCCGCGACCGCGGTGTCGCCCGAGCGCGCCCCGTGGTTGCGGCAATTGCTCGGCCCCTACGTGACCTGGCTGGTGCTGGCGGTGGCTGGCGGCGTCGGACTGGCGGTGGTCGTCGGCATGCTGCGCATGGTGTTCGGCTGGCAGCTCAAGCATCTCGTCCTGCTGATCGCGCCGCCGACGCTGGCGCTGACCGTCTGGTGCGCGCAGCAGCCGGAACTCGTGCCCATCCTGGGCCTCGCCTGGGACTGCGGCGCGATCACCACCGGGCCGGTCACCGTGCCGCTGGTGCTGGCGGTCGGGGTGGGGGTCGCCGCATCCGCCGGCCGTACCGACAACCCCCTGTCGGGCTTCGGCATCGTCACCCTGGCGTCGCTCTTCCCGATCATCGCGGTGCTCAGCGTGGCGATCTACCTGACGAGCCAGGGCGAAGGGGCCATGCTGCCCGTGATGGCGGAGCAGGTCGAGGCCTGGTACCGGGAGCCCCCGTTTCCCGAGATCATCGGCGCGTTCCGCGCCATCGTGCCGCTGATCCTGCTGCTGGTGCTGGCCCAGACCTTGCTGCTGCGGCAGAAGATCCGGCGGCGCAATGTCTTCATCTATGGCGTGGCGATGGCCCTGGTCGGCATGTCTGTGTTCAATGTCGGCCTCACCGAGGGGCTGGTGGCGCTCGGCGAGCAGGCCGGAATCAACGTCCCCTGGGCCTTCTCGCCGCATCAGCGAACGGGTGCCCCAGCGCTGTATCCCTACCTGCTCGGCATCAGCCTGACCCTGGTTTTCGCCTTCTCGATCGGCTATGGCGCCACCGTCGCCGAGCCCGCCCTCAACGCCATGGGCATGACGGTGGAGAATCTGACGCACGGGGCGTTCCGCCAGCGCACGCTGATCCACGCGGTCGCCGCCGGGGTCGGGATCGGCGCAGCGCTGGGTGTCTCCCGCATTCTGTTCGATCTGCCCCTGTGGATTCTCCTGCTGCTTGGCTACCTGATCGCCCTCGGACTGACCATCGTTTCGCGCGAGGAAATCGTCAACCTGGCTTGGGACAGCGCCGGCGTCACCACCGGGCCGGTCACGGTTCCGCTACTGCTCGCTCTGGGTCTCGGACTGGCCCACGTGATCAAGACCGCGGATGGATTCGGCATCCTCGCCATGTGCTCGGTTGGGCCCATCGTCTCGGTGCTGGCGACTGGTCTGTGGATTGACCTGCAGGAGCGGACCGAGGGCCGCCGCAAGAAAGGAGAGGCATGAGCGCGAACAACGAACTGATCGTACTGACGGACCTGATGCTGCTCACCGTCATCGTCCAGCGCGGCTACGGCGACCTGGTGGCGCAAGTCGCCCTCGATGCCGGGGTTCAGGGAGCAACGGTCTTCCACGGCCAAGGCACGGGAGTTCCCCAGAAGTACCTCGGTCTGCTCAGCCTGACGGTCAATACGGAAAAGGAGATCGTCTACATCGTGGTGCCCGCAGAGCAGGCGGACAGGCTGTTCGAGCGCGTGTTCGTCTCGGCCAAGATGGACACCCCCGGGATGGGCATCCTGTGGCTCAGCCGGCTGGAGAAGATGGCCACCTACGTGCCGCACGAAGTCGCCGCCCGCTTCGGCGTTCATCGTTCGGAGCGTGGGCGGTGAGCGTCCTGCCCCACATCGGCTACGGCATCGACAAGAAGCTGATCACCGCCATCGTCGTCAGCGGCCGCGGCATGCACCTGATGAAGCTGGTCGAGAAGCGGCCCGGTGTCCTGTCGGTGACACACCACCACGCGCGCGGTACGGATCGCCCGGCCCGCCGTCCGGGAAAGAAGATCCACTGGTTGGAGCGGGACGTGCTGATGGTGCTGGTGGAAGCGCCGGAGGCAGACGCGGTGTTTTCCCTGATCTTCTCCGCCGCCAGGCTGGGCGAACCGCACCAGGGAATCATCTTCATCGAGGCCGTCGCGCGCGGACATCCCATGATGCCCTTCGAGATCTGAGGCCGGCCAAGTGCAGCACTCCAGGAGGAGCGATCTCAGTCGCCAGCGAGCCGCAACAGGATCGGCTCCAGGGTCGCTTCGTCGAGCCGGCCGAGGCGGCTGCCCTCGAGGCGACCGTCGCGGTCGATGAGGACGGTGGTGGGCAGTCCGCGCACCTGCAGGGCCGGCGCCTGGCTGCCGGCAACGTCGCCGACCAGCAGCGGATAGGCCACCGGCGTCCGGCGGACGAAGGCCTGCATCTTCTCGACGTCGTCGATGCCGATGCCGACGAACTGCACGCCGCGTGCCGCGTACTTTTCCTGCAGGCGCGAGAAGGCCGGCATTTCCTCGATGCACGGCGCGCACCAGCTGGCCCAGTAATTCACCACCAGCACCTTGCCGCGCCACTGCGCCATCGCCTGCGGCTTCCCGGCGAGATCGGGCAGCGTCAACGCCATGATCGCGTCGGCCATCGCCTGCCCCTGCTCCGGCGGCATCTTCGCCGCCGCGATCAGTCCCGGCGGCATCGCGCCCGGCGCCTGTGCCGGCTGCAACAGGCGATGACCGAGCCAGCCGATCGTCGCCAGCGTCGCCGCGCCGGCGGCCAATGCGAGCGCGAGCGCAGTCTGGCGCTTCATCGCCGCTTGCCGCCGGACATCGCCTTCAGGCAGACGAGGACGAACATCAGCCCGCCGATGACGGCGATCAGTCCGCCGAGCCCCATCATCCCCATGCCGATCTTCTGCGGCAGCGTCGTCAGGAACTGGTCGGCGCCGGCAACCTTGCGCTGCACGCCATAGCCGCCTGACCACGCGAGCCCGAGAACGTGGATCAACTGCCCGGCGCCATAGACATAGGGCTGCCAGATGGCCATCGCTCCCTCGGCACGCGCGAAGCCGAGCAGCGGCAGCAGCACGTAGGCGAGCCCCATGAACGCCAGCGTCACGCCGACCGTCGAGCCATGATAATGCGCCGGGATGACGACATTGACGCCGTGGATCGCGTAGCCGAGGACACCGCCGAGTGCAAAGAGGACGAAAGAGGAGACGAAAGCCGACTTCGCCGGGTCAGCTGCCGTGCCGCGCAATCGCCAGAGCGCCAGCACGCCGACGAGCAGCAGCGGCAGCATGTACGGATGGCCCCAGATCATCAGCTTGGCGAACAGCTCGACATGCGGCAGCGAGCCGACCGGCACCAGCAGGTAGATGGCGACCACGGCGAGCAGCGGCACTGCCGCGACGACGAACATCAGCGACTGCGCGCGCGGCGAGACCGGTGCCGGCCTGCCGAGCGCAGCTGCGATCCACAACCAGGCAACGATCATCAGCAGCGAATGCTGGAACTGCAGCGTGTGCCCGCCACCCCAGAAGATCACCTCGTAGTAGATCTGCCCCTCGACCCACGGCACCAGCCACCACGAGACGAAGAATGCGGCCAGCGAGAGCAGCGCCGCCAGCGCGCCGAGAAAGGAGCCGAGGCCCAACGGGTCGGCGAGGAACGGCCGCGGCCAGGAGGTGAGCAACGCACGCAGGACCGCCAGCGTCGTCCCGGCAGCGAAAATCCACAGCGAGGCAAAGAACAGCGGCTGTTCGAGAACCGGGATGTAGTTGTTGAGCACCGGTTCCGCGCCGGGAAAGAACGGCGACACCGTCATCAGCGCGGTACCCAGCGCCGCCAGCCCGAAACCGCTCCAGCCGAGCCAGGCGAGACCCGGCCGGCCGACTGCCGACCAGATGACGACGGCGAAAGCCATGAACCAGACGGCCACCGACAGATCGACATGCACCACCAGCGCGGCGCGAAAGAGGTCCTTGAGCGGGAAGACGTCCTGGATCCCCGGCGTCCGCGACAGCACCAGCAGCACCGCCAGCAGACCGGAGCCGATCAGCGCCATCACCCCGAGCCACAGCCAGGCGCGCGCCAGTGCCACCGGCGTGCCGGCGACCGGTAGCGGCACCGCCACCGTTGCTGCGGGAAGTGCTGCCCCATGTTGATCCATGACTGCCTCGGCCGGGAAAAGGCGCAGAGTATACGGTGCCAGGCCACCATCGCCAAGCCGCAGCCGGCAACTCACCGCAACTCCCGAACAGCCACCGCGCCAGCGGCCCGCCCGTTCCAGCATGCCTTCTGGCGGCTCACGCGGCCGGCCGCAGCCGCTGCCGCCGGGGCTGGCGAGTGACGGGCAATGCTGCCGTCGACGCCGCTTCGAGAACTATTTCCTCGCCGCCGGCAAGGCGATCGCACACACTTGCATTGTCGCGGTGACGTCACGTCGGCAGCCGCGAACGCCGCACCACCCGTGTTCCGGCGCTTTCCGACGAACTACCCCGGCAAGCAAACCTCCGATCATGAAAAGCCTGAGCATCCTCTTCATCGCCGCCTTCGTCGCGGTCTTCACCACCGTCGTCGGTCGCCTGCCGACGCTCGACGAAGCCAACCTGCCAGTGGTCGTCGTCAAATCGGCGATCGTTGCCGGCGTACCGGCGCTCCTCGTCTGGAGCGTTGTCGGCCTTCTCGCCACCCTCCGCGCGCGCGCCATCTGACTGACGGCAGGCAGCACCCGGCCCACGCGCCTTGCCCGGCTGGGATCGGACTGACAGCGCCCGGCGAGCGCGCCGGCGAGCCATAACGCCGACCGCGGATCCCACAGCGCGAGCCAGAGGCAGAAGCTCGCCAGCCTCAAACACCACCAGGTTGCACGGCGCCGGCGGTTGCGATCGCAACCTGCGGGCCGGACTCCGGGGGCGCTGCAGGCTCACCCGACGGAGACCTGGCGATTGACGCAGCGTGCGCGGCACTCCTATACTGAATGTGGCGCGGTTGGATTTCTTGATCCTGGCTGGCGTGCTTTCCTTCTCGTCACCCGGCCGGGTCCATCGCCGCTGCCGAGAGTCGTATAGCGATGCGCTGGCCGTGCGGAGGGGTCGCCAATGCCTTTGAAGCTCGTTGCCGTCGCCGCCTTGTTGCAGGCGGGCTTGGCCTTTTTCGCTGCGGGCAGCGCAAGCGCGGCGGCGATGATCGCCGCTGCCGCCGGTGCCGTGATCGTCGCCGGCTTGTCGTTCTGGCTGCTGCGCGCCGGCGGAACGGGGTCTGGATCGTCGTCCAAACTGGTTGCCGACGAACTGCGCCGAATTCAGGAAGGACGTGTGCCGCTTTCCCAGCAGCTTGGCGGCGAGGACCCGGTGGTCAGGCAGTTCAACCAGCTGCTGTCGATGTTCCGGCGCATCCTCGTGCGCGCGCGCGGAATGAGCGCACAGGCAGCGGTCGGCGCCGCGCGCATGAACGTGGTCGCGAAGAACGCACTGGCGGGTGCGATCACACAGGGTCAGCTGTCGAAGCAGATCTTTTCGACGTCGCAGGAAGCGAGCCGTTCGGCCAACACGGTGCTCAGCAACTCGGCGTCCGTCGCTGCCACGTCGTCGGCGAACCTGGCGCTTGCCGAGCGGGCATTACAGGAAATGCGCAGCCTTGCCGGCGAAATCGTCGACGTCAGCACTCGCCTGCACGGTTTTCGCGACACGGTCAAGTCGCTCGACAAGAGCGCTTCGCACATCGCCGAAATTTCGCAGCTGATCAACGACTTTTCCGACCAGACCAATCTCCTGGCGTTGAACGCGGCGATCGAGGCGGCGCGTGCGGGCGAACACGGGCGCGGCTTCGCGGTCGTTGCCGACGAAGTGAGAAAGCTGTCGCAGAGCGTCAAGGCGGCGTCGAACACGATTTCCCGGAACATTTCCGAGATGACGGAGTTGGTCAAGCACACCGCCGACGATTCCTCGTTCATCGCCGACAGCGTCGACCGCTCGCGGGCGGTCGTCGCGGAGTCGGCGCTGAACTTCGAGCGCATGGTCGTCGATCTCACCGATGCCACCGCGAAGATCAGCCAGATCACGGTCGCGATCGAGTCACTCGGAAGCTGCAACGAGGCGGTGCATCGAATCGCCGAGCAGATCCAGGAATCGAGCAGCCGCATCGTCGAGCAGGTGCAGACCTCTGAAAGCTACGCCGGGGAACAACGCGAGGCGACCGAACGCGTGCAGGCAACCCTGGCCCAACTGAGAACGGGCGGCAGCGAGTTCGATCGCATCGTGGACATCGCCGAGGCATTTCGCGGCAAGGTCGTGGCTCAGCTCGAAAAGCTGTCGTCGGAAGGCGTCAATGTCTTTGATCAGAACTACCAGTTGATTCCCGGCTCGAACCCGAAGCGTTACAGGACCTCTTACGACGAGCGCTGCGAAAGCGCCCTGCAGGCGGACGGCGACGCCGCGCTGGCCGCCGGCGCAGGCCTCGTGTACGCGGTGGCGCTCGACAGCAAGGGCTATGCACCGGCGCACAACAGCAAGTTTTCCAATCCGCCGACCGGCGACTACGCCAGGGATCTCGTCGCTACCCGACACAAGCGCATTTTTGACGACCCGGTTGCCCTCAAGGTGGCGAAGAGTGTCGAACCGAGCCTGTTCCAGACCTACATGCGCGATACCGGCGAGGCCCTGGGCGACCTGTCGATGCCCGTCACCGTCAACGGCAGGCGTTGGGGGGCGATCAGGGTCGGTTTCGATCCGCAGGTGGTCATCGGCGAGACAGGTTAGCGCCTGGCGGGAGAGGCGGAAAGGTCGCCGCAATCGTCGCTGGAGCATGAGGCAGGAGCGATCGGCGCGCGAGGTGCGGACCAGGCCGTCGTCGACGCGGAAGCCGGTCGGCGCCTAACCGCGCCCCGCCAGCACGACGCCGGCGAGGACGAGGACGGCGCCGGCGATCTGTGCCGCCGACAGCGGCTCGTCGAGCACCAGCCAGCCGAAGAAGATCGTCAGCATCGGCCCCAGCGTGCCGATCAGCACCATCCGCTCCGGACCGATGCGGCGCACGGCCGCCGACTGCATGAAGGCCGGAACGACGGTCGAAACGACCGCCATCGCGACGCCGTAGAGCAGCACCGGCCGCGGCTGCAGCAGCGCCGACAACGGCCGCGTGGCGAGAAAATGCAGTAGCGTCGCCAGCGTCGACACCAGCATCGCCAGGGCGGTGAAACGCGCTGCGCCGAGCCGGGCGATCGCCGGACCGCTGCCGGCGACGTAGATCGCATAGCACAGCGACGAGGCGAGGACGAAGGCACCACCGACGAGGACGGCATCGGTCTCGCCGGCGACACGCAGGTCGTGCGCGAAGGCCAGCGCGATCCCGGCATAGGACAGCAACAGTGAGGCGATCTCGCGCCGCCCGAGCCGCTTGCCCATCCAGAGCACGGCGATGAGCAGGGTCAGCGTCGGATAGGTGAACAGGATCAGCCGCTCGAGGCCGGCCGAGATGTACTGCAGCCCGAGGAAGTCGAGCATGCTCGCGCCGTAATAGCCGAGCAGGCCGAGCAGCAGCACCGCCAGCCAGTCGCCGCGCGTCAGCGGCGGCGCCGAACGGCTGGCGGCAAGGCCGACCCAGAGGAACGCCGGCAGCGAAAAGATCATGCGCAGCGAAAGCAGCGTCACCGCATCGACCGGAGCGGCCGCATAAGCCAGCTTGACGAAGATCGCCTTGAGCGAGAAGCCGAGCGCAGCGAGCAGCGCGAGGGCGACCCCGATGCGTTCGGCGGACCAGTTTTTCCAGGGCATACAGGGCACTCGCAACGGGCAAAGACGAATGATGCCGCCCGCACCCGCCAGCCGCAACCGCCAGCGGGGCGCTGGCTGCCTGCTGCCGCCACGGCGCCGGCGAAC